>FWPV01000130.1_pt1 | contig 271716 bp, 208 predicted proteins | sample 2228371 | NCBI WGS metagenome assembly FWPV01 (sample SAMEA103939776, study PRJEB20133) | metagenome
CTAATTTAATAACAATCTGTTAGAAACCCAAAAGGTTTTTTATTAAATTAACAATCGCTCAATTTAGGTAAAATATAAAAATTATTACATAATAAGCGGTAACAACCCCTTTTTCAAATGAAGCGATGATATTCCCATGGATTTTTTGAAACAATGTTCAATAATTAACGTTTAATTAAGTTGTTTTAAAACTTTTTAAAAAAGTATCATAATTTTATAATTTCATTAATAATATTTAATTAATTGTTATTTATTGTTTTATATTATCTTGGTTTAAGATTATTTTTTGCCAACACATTATCATAAAAACAAAAAAAATGTTGCTTTTTATAATCAAAAGAATATATTTAACGCTAATAAATATACTATATATATTTATCATCTTTTTAATAACATACTATTTGTAGTAGTACGAGTTCTGGAAGGAACAATTTTTTAATGAAATTGGCATTGGTATACAGCTCCAAAGCCGGCATGGAAAAGATGGTTACGCGCCTGAGTCAGGAATTATTATTGGAGGATGATGATGAACCTCCACCTGATTTATTGGCTGAGTGTGATTCTGAAGAAACCATCTTAGCCATTACAAATGCCTTAGCCAGTCGCTGGGAAGTTTGTCCCATCGAAGCAGACGAGTACGCCTTTGAGAAACTACAAGCATTACGCCCCCATTTAGTCTTCAACATTGCCGAACGGTTATTTGGCCCAAATCGCGAATCCCATATTCCGACCATTTGTGAATTTTTAAACATCCCCTATACAGGCTCAGACGCCTTAACTCTTGGCATCTGCCTCGATAAATCTCGCGCCAAAGAGATACTCAGTTATTACCACATCCCCAATCCTCCTTTCTGGACGGCGGAATCTCTGGATGACTTGCGGGAAAATATACCCTTTCCGGTTATTATTAAACCTCTCTTTGAAGGCTCCAGTAAAGGCATCAGGAACAATTCAGTTGTTTATAGCCATGAACAATTTTATGCGCGTACCGCGGAAGTCATTCAAAAGTATCAGCAACCGGTGATCATCGAGCGGTTTCTCCAAGGCCGTGAATTTACTGTAGGCATTTTAGGAAATTGGCCGAATATTGAAGTATTGCCAATAGTTGAGATCGATTACAGCTCGCTCCCCTCAGGGGCTAATCCAATATACTCCTACGAGGCAAAATGGGTTTGGGATACGCCTGAAAAACCTTTAGAAATATTTCATTGTCCGGCAAAAATTTCCTCTTCCTTAGAAAATAAAATACACAAAATTGTGATAAATGCTTGCAAAATACTACGTATCAAAGATTGGTGTAGGATTGACATCCGATTGGACGAAAATGATGAACCAAACATCTTGGAATTAAATCCGCTTCCCGGCATTTTGCCCAAGCCAGAGGACAATTCGTGTTTACCGAAAGCGGCTCGAGCAGCCGGATATAGTTATGATCAATTGATCCAAAAAGTAGTAGAAATAGCTGCTGCTCGTTATAGGATTGCAATATGATCAAAGAAAAAATACGAATCGGTATAGCATATAGTCCGCATAAGCCCAAAAAATCAAGGACTAATGAAAATGTGTCTGAAGAAACGTCGGAACAAACCGCTATTGATATACAGACAGTATTACAGCAAGCTGGCTATTATGCGATCGTCTTGCCATTTCATGAAAAAATACTCCATTTTATCGACAATATAAAAAATAATCAGATAAATGTTATTATCAACTTATGTGAGGGATTTTGGGGACAAGCGCAATTCGAATCGCATATAGCTGCCTTTTTCGAATTGATGAAATGGCCTTTCACCGGTAACCCGGCAAACGTATTGGCAATTTGCCAGAATAAATTCAGGACCAAGGCGATTCTTAATGCTTATGGATTGCCGATAGCTGCGGGGATGCTGGCCAATAAGGAAATATCTCCAGATGGTCTGCGTTTCCCATTAATCGTTAAACCCAATGAAGAGGACGCCAGCCTGGGCGTCTATCCAGAGTCGGTGGTATACAACAAATCTGAGCTGAATGCGCAAATTCAAAAAGTTGTCCATCAATATCATCAACCAGCATTGGTAGAAGAATTTATTTACGGCCGTGAGTTTAATGTGGCGGTGTTTGATGATCAAGAACCACGGGCGTTGCCTGTATCAGAAATTGATTTCTCTAACATGCCCCAAGGGACGCCGCATATTTGCAGCTACCAAGCTAAATGGTTTGAAAACCATGTGTTCTATCAAGGAACCGTGCCAATATGCCCTGCACGCATCAACAAGACACTGGAGAAAAAACTTCAATCTTTGGCTGTCGCTGCATTTAAAGCAATGGGGTGCCGTGACTATGCCAGAGTTGATTTTCGTTTATCGAATGAGGGTAAAATCTACATCCTTGAAGTAAATCCGAATCCGGATATTAGTTTGAATGCTGGTTATGTTCGTGGGCTTAGAGCAGCGGGTATTGAATATCTCGATTTTTGGCTAATTCTGATCGACAAAGCATTAGGAAGGAGTAAGGAATCATGATTCGCCCTATGCAAGGTTGCGATAAACCTATTGCCATGAAGATACTACGTGAGACTGGTTTTTTCACTTCATCAGAGATAAAAGTTGCTGAAGAATTAGTTGATGTTTACCTAAACGATCCGGATCAAAAAGATTATAAAATAATAGTTTCAGAAGACACAAATCATCAAGTAGTTGGTTTCATGATTTACGGCCCAACGCCCTTGACGCGAGGTGTGATGGATTTATATTGGATTGCCGTCGCACCAGAAGCACAAAAACAAGGCTTTGGGAAAAAAATGATTCATTGGTTGGAACAACAAATGGAGGAGAATAACGGAAAGCTACTCATCATTGAAACGTCTTCAAAAGAACAATATGAAAGAACTCGGCGCTTTTACCAGAGCCAAAATTTCATAGAAAGTGTGCGTGTTAAGGACTTTTACAGACCAAACGATGACCGTATTGTGTACGTTAAATATTTTAGATAGGAGTATTAATTAAAATGGATGATTGGCAACAGCACCTAAAAGGCAGTCTCACCCAACCGGAGGAGATTGCCGAACGCTTTGATCTAGATATTGATAAAGTTCGAAAAATTGCCAAAATTTTCAAAATTAGAATCACCCCCTATTATGCCAGTTTAATTAAAAGCAAAGGAGACGCTATTTATCGTCAAGTTATTCCAGATGAAGCAGAACTCGCAGCCAATAGCGGCGCTGCTGATCCTTTGAATGAAGACAATGACTCACCAGTTCCCAGCATCGTTCATCGCTATCCGGATCGGGTTTTGTTCTTAGTCTCCCATAGCTGTGCTTCCTATTGCAGATTCTGTACGCGCAAGCGCAAAGTAGGAGATTCGAAAAAAATAAATCCCCGTTACATCGAAGATGGCTTACAGTATATCCGCCAGCATCAGGAGATTCGCGATGTCATTGTGTCGGGTGGGGATCCTTTAATGCTTTCCGACATAAAGTTGGAGTATATACTAAAATCACTACGTGCTATCTCTCATGTACAAATTATTCGTATCGGCTCGCGAGTGCCTTGTTTTTTGCCACAACGGATAACACCCAATTTGGTGAAGATGCTGAAAAAATATCATCCACTTTACATGAATGTGCATTTTAACCATCCGGATGAAATCACCGCAGAATCTTCACGCGCCCTAAATCTTTTAGCCGACGCCGGCATACCCCTCGGTAACCAGACGGTACTGTTAAAGGGCGTAAATGACAAACCCGAAGTGATGAAAGAGCTGGTACAAAAACTGCTCACCGTACGCGTGCGGCCTTATTATATTTACCAGGCCGACTATGTACAAGGGACAGAATACTTGCGGACACGAGTGGAAAAAGGCCTCGAGATCATCGAAGCCCTTCGTGGATGGACTTCTGGCTTGGCGGTACCAAGCTTTGTCATTGATGCACCTGGAGGTGGGGGGAAAATTCCTTTGCTGCCCTCTTACGTCCAATCCATCGAGCAGGATAAAGTGGTGATGCGAAATTACAAAGGAAATGTCTTTATCTATCCACAGATCGTTTCATCGAATGGACCTAAAAAAGTTCATGAGCCAGTATTGGTAGAGGTTTCAGAACATCAAGAAATTTAATAGCACTTTTGAGTTTAATTAATTTTATAACTCGTCACAAAGACTCCCATTCGCCAAAGATTTTGATTCTTTGGGAATGGGAGTATGATGACGATTTTGTGTTTTATTTATCGGCAATGGCACGCCAGAAAAATTTACCGGTGCTGTCGTTGCGGCCTTTTGATTTTAATATCTTTTTTGATTTATGCAAACAAGTAGATTTTCTGCCCTTGCTGGTCATTGATCGTGCTTCCGATGTCCACCCACAATTGATCACCGAGCTTGTTAACTTAAAAGCAAAAGGTTCTTTTCTCATAAACGATCCCGAACGCATGGCCTGGAGTAAAGACAAAGCCACCATGCATTTAGAACTTGTTGCAGATGGTATTTCAGTTCCTTATGGCATCATTGTCTCTCGTAACGATCCCCCAGAACAGGCGTTTCACTTCGCCGCTGAAAAATTAGGCATCCCCTTTGTGATCAAACCATCAGAAGGGGGTGGCGGAGAAGGTGTCGTATTGGATGCTGCATCTGTTTGGGATATCAAACAAGCCCTCGAGAAAAGCCGGACAGGTAAGGTCGTATTGCAAAAAAAAATTACGCCGAAAATCATCAACCGCCGGCGGGCGTGGTTTCGAGCTTTTTACCTATTAGGCTATGTCATCCCCTGTTGGTGGGATGATATAACGCATATTTACTCAACCATCTATCCTGATGAATTGCATCCTAATATTCTTGATACGATTGTAAAAGTGAGTCATCAGATCGCCAAAACATGTCAATTAGCATTTTTTACCAGCGAATTTGCATTGGACGAAAATGATCAGCTACAAGTAATTGATTTTGTCAATGAGATGTGCGATATGCGTATGCGCTCCCGTCATTTCGATGGCGTACCCGATCTTGTTGCTTTTAAAATAATTAGAAAGATAATCGATTTCAGTCAATACCTTCTTCATGCCCATATCAATCAACACAACTCATAAACTGCATCTTTTCTGCAGGTGCACTCGATATTTACCGATGATTACATATTTAATCAGATAAAACCATGCAAATAAATTGGGACAAAAATTTGTTATACCAATGGATTACGCAAAAATAATGGATCTACTGCAGTTTAGAAAAGTTAGATAATAAACTATAGGATAACTATGAGGACATTTACCATGAAAAAAAGATGTTTATATTTTCAGGTGTTTTTAGTTGGTTGGCTCACGGTTGTTATGCCCATAAAAGGGGCAAATAATAAAAATAAAGATATCACCTCTAAAGAAATTTATCATCACATCGCTTTTTTAGCTTCTGATGAATTAAAAGGGCGGAAGGCCGGATCTCACGAGGCAAACATAGCAGCAGATTATATTCGCAATCAATTTTCATCCTATGGGTTAACCTTGTTGGGAGATCAGGGTTTGCAAACCTTTGATGTATTATCGGCCATCGAACCAGGAGATGAAAACACCTTTAAAGTTGATCAGTTTTCCGGCAAATTATTCTATGATTTTGTGCCAATAAATTTTTCCGCAAATGGTACCCTCACTTCCTCCTGTGCCTTTGTCGGTTATGGTTTTGAATTTGAAAGCGATAGCATCAGCTGGCATGATTATGCAAACGTGGATGTTACCGATAAGTGGGTGATGATCTTGCGCGATGCTCCAGAAGCCATCGCCGACAAAGATTATATCCAACCCCACCGCAGTTTACGCAAAAAAGCTATGGTTGCCAAGGACAAGGGCGCTGCCGGCGTTATCTTTGTATCGGGAGAATCGTTTGATGCCGAAGATCGCCTTATTTCATTACGCGATGATCCTTCCACCGCAACCTCCGATATGTTGGTCATCCATATAACTCGAAAAATTGCCGACCTTATTTTACAAAAAAGTGGCTTTACCATTGCATCGCTTGAGAAAACAATAAATGATCATCAAAAGCCTCAGTCGTTTCTCATTAATGAGTCGATACATGCGACGGTGCAATTGCACGTCCGATTTTCTCCGACCCACAATGTGGTGGCCATGTTGCCCGGCAGCGATCGTCGATTACGAAATGAATACATACTTTTAGGTGCGCACTATGACCACCTGGGCATGGGCGGCCCCGGCTCTGGCTCACGTCGGCCTGATACGATGGCCGTGCACAATGGCGCCGACGATAATGCTTCTGGAGTTGCTGCTCTTTTAGAAATTGCCCAAAAATTGGCTGCTGAAAAAGGGCAATTGCGCCGAAGTATTCTATTCGTCGCTTTCACTGCCGAAGAAATGGGCACTCTGGGATCCAGACATTTTGCTGATCATCCACCTGTCGAACTTAAAAATATTCAACTTGTTATAAACATGGACATGATCGGCAGATTCAACGATTCCACCAGAGCTTTTACCCTCGGCGGCACTGGCACCGCCCTCGGCATGGAGCAGATCCTCAAAGATTTCGCCGCAAAGCATGAACTCAATCCCATTTTCAATCCAGAAGGTTACGGCCCATCTGACCATGCAGTTTTTTATAATCGCGATATTCCGGTACTTTTCTTTATGACCAGCATGCATGATGCCTATCACACACCGTTCGACGATGTTGAATTCATCAATGTAGAGGGGGAAAAAGTGTTGGCTGAATATATTTATTCTCTCCTTTGCGAGTTCGCCAATCGTCCTGAGCGATTGGTGTTTCAGGAAGCAGGCCCCAAATCAGCGCCGCCGATGGGGCGCAGATTCAAAGTCACACTTGGAATCATGCCGGATTTCGTTGGCAGCGGCGTAAAGGGTGTGCGCGCCGAGGCGGTGATGCCCGGAAGGCCTGCCGCACGCGCCGGCATGCAAAAAGGAGATATCATCGTGGCCATGGAAGGCAAGGCCATCCATGATATCTATGAATACATGAATCGCCTATCCGATTTTCGCGCCGGCCAAAGAATCAGCATCGAAGTGTTGCGTAATGGCGAAAAACATATTCTCATCGTGGAACTGTAATTGAGCCGCAAGGGTCGACGCTGTAAATCAATGCGGCAAAGTGGAGAAACAAATTTTCATTGTGTAAGCAGGACCGAACTCTTTTGTCAGTGATTCAGAAGGCATGGCTAAAACACTGCTGTTCCCCTAAAAATCGTTATCGGGATTGATTTGTCTTAAGCGAGATCTGTGGGTTAAACCTATATTCACGAGTCCCCAATAGTTGTTCAGGGAATGTTTTGCCCCTCTTATGTGTTCTATACTTATAAACAATACGCACAACCATTGCATGCAAGGAGGGTTAACATGTTTTACAAATATTCTCGATGGCGATGGATTATCATGGTGGCCATTGGCATTACCTTTGCCAATCAGGCCGTGGAGGCTATGGCACCAGACACTAAGGAATTCATCCACAATGAAAAAGGTGAATATATTTTGCCGCCACTTCCATATGCCTATAATGCGCTCGAGCCTTATATCGATGAACAAACCATGCGCTTACACCACGACAAACATCATCTCAGTTATGTCAACGGTTTGAATAATGCTTTAAAAGCGTTGGCGCAGGCGCGTGAGACGGGAAATTTCGATCTCGTTCAATACTATAGCTCTCAGGTTTCCTTTCACGCTGCGGGTCATTTGCTGCATACGATTTTTTGGAATAATATGACCCCTAATCGTACACAACCCGATAAAGACTTGCTCGATGCTATCAACAAGGATTTCGGCAGTTTTGAAAAATTCAAGGCACAATTTGTTGCAGCCGCGACACGGGTGGAGGGCAATGGTTGGGGAATATTGGGTTATGAGCCTCTCGGCGGTCAGCTATTGGTTCTCCAGTTAGAAAAACATCAAAATTTGTATGTTGCTGGGGTAATCCCCCTTTTGGTTTTAGATGTTTGGGAACATGCCTATTATCTAAAGTATCAAAATCGTCGTTCGGACTATGTCAATGCTTTTTTTAATGTCATCAATTGGTCGGATGTCGGAGAGCGATTCAAGCAAGCGAGAAAAACATCTCAATAATTACACTGCGGGCTTTAAAAGATTATATGCTCAATTGATCCCACATAAGGCCGTTTAAAATGAAGAATTATCTTTTCATATTGTTATATGTAAATATTCTGCTCGACTTTTAAACGGCCATCAAAAAATTTAGATTTTCTGCCTTTTTAAAATTCATTAATCAACCCCACATGGATTTTGCCATTAAGGGGATCATCCCCACGGCCTAATCCATAATCGATACCCATGATACCCAAGCCCGTCTGCAGACGAAACCCGAAGCCATATCCTAATTTGAAGCGACCCGTGTGGGTAGTTTCTTTTTTATAGCCGTAATATCCATAGTCGGCAAAAAGAAAGGCACGGGATCGGCGTCCCATCCAGTAGCGATATTCTAAACTGGTCCAGGCCACCTCGGTACCGCGGAATTGATCTTCCCGATAGCCCCGTAAGGTTTTCGCTCCACCCAAACGAAATTGATCCGGTAAGGGTATCTGTTTTTCATTGCTGGTTATTTGTCCGCCGTGCAATGACCAGGCCAAAACTTGTCGTTTAAACAGCATGATGTACCATTCGAAATCGAGTGTCACGCGGCGAATGTGATAACTTTTCTTTATGTCTTGAATCAAGTCTTGTGGACCGTAATTTCTTTTGCTGCCGTTTTGCAACATGGTTTGATAATAGATGCCCCGCTGAGGATTGACTCGGTCATCCCTGCTGTCATAACGAATTCCGAAAGCAGCACTAAAGGTGCGCGTGTGTAAAAGTCCGAATCGATAGGAACCAACCGAGTCCGGCGATACTTCCACCCGATTCAATTGTGCTGTTGCCGAAAGATTTTCGTATAACGGCAAATCGATATCAGCAAGGATTTCGCGCTGAACATAGGTGGTGTCCTGAATGAGTTGCATAAAACCAAAGCCGAGATGCACTGGATAATTTAGAACCCAAGGTTCGCGGTAATAAATTTTAATATCTTGAGTGTGTTGATCTCGTTTCTGCCAATGGGCTTGTAACGTCCTTCCGGTTCCGAATAGATTACCGAATGAAATATCGATGAGGCCGGTGATATACCCTTTCGTAGTACCTTTAGCGGGATTATAACCAATCACGCCGTCGAAGCGGCTGGTATTACCTTCTTCCACCTCAATGAACATGCCGCCATCCTGACCAGAGCTGAGATAGATTTCCGGTTCTGCCACACGAGTAAAGTAGCCGGTTTTCATTAAACGTGTCACCACTCGCGCCACCTTTGCCGGATCGTAGCGATCATTGGGTCTCATGCGTATTTCGCGATAGATCACTTGCGGCTTGGTGATTTTATTGCCTTGTACAAGAATTTCACGCAGATATACTTGTGGACCGTAAACGACTTTCCAGTCCAGATTTAAACCAAGATATTTGGGAGAAAGTGAATCCAATGTCATCTGTTTTAGTTCAAATCGACAAAAAGGATGACCCTCCTTCTCTATCTGTTGTAAGGCATCGTCGATATCTGCCTCCATCTTGGTCAGCTCAAAGGGGCGGCCGATCTTGCTCTCAAAACGGGATTTCAGGCGCGCGCTGCTGGAGCTATCGATGCCGGAAAAGTTCAGTTCACCTAAACGTAGGGGGTGGTCCTCCTGGATGAAAATATGCACTTCAGCGGTGCTGTCGCTATCCAACCGATATAAAATTGAATCGATTTTGGTGAAATAATGGTTCTTCTCTGCATAGCCACGCAATAATCGCTCCCCATGCTTGATCAGATCAGCTGGATCAATGGTGGCATTGGGCTGCAACCCTAAAAAGGTTTTTGCCTCTTCCTGGGATAGCTGCCGTACACCATGGAATATAATCTCTTTAATTTTCATGGATCGTCCGGCAGACGTCATCGGCCACAGCATGCTAAAAAACAAAACCATGCCCAGTAACAACCCATATGTGCTTTTACATTTCAACATAAAAATTTTCAACTCTATCTAAATGCCGCCGTAATCTGTGCCCTACCCGTATGGATGGTGCCAAGGCGTTCAGGCTCGCTTCGGCCGCTATAAGAAAAAGAGGCTTGAATCGTCTGCGAAACACGATAATCAAAACGTACCTCCCAGCGCAATGATTGACCAGCACTTCGACCACCGGCCATCTCATAGGGGAGGATACGGTTGCCGGGCTTTACATCGACGCGACTCCATTCCATCTCTCCTTGGCACCTACCACGAGTCAAAAAAGAATAAACGAACCGTGGCATGAGGGTAAATGCCACAACCTTGGTCACTGGAGAAAAATATCGATCTTCCTCATGGGCTATTCTACTCTCCAATGCCCACTCTATCGTTTGCTTGGGCCTGTAGGAAAGCTCTGCCCGCAATTGATTGGAATAAATATCCCGATTTTGTTTGTCCTGGCCGACAAACGTTCGGGCTATATGTTTACGGCTCAGTTCAGATTGTGAGGACCAGCGATTGAAGAACCGATTGGTGAGGCGAAGATTATATTCTTGTTCGTCGCGAACCTGCCCTCCCTCCAGGTATTGATTATTCATTTCATCGCGACTCAAATAGCGCAGCCGCACGGAAAAATCGCGGTTATGTTCGAATAAAAATACATCTTGCCGCCATTGTATCGTTCCAAACAAAGTGACATCCTGCTTTTGAAATTTCTCGAGATCAAGTAAATATATGCTCCAGTTATTTTTCTCCTGAGTGCGCTCCTCGATGGCAATAAATGTTTCCGAGGACAGTGCTCGTAACCATTTTTTATAAGTCTTGGCTACGGTCTTGTTGGGCCCGAAATATCTTGAGGGTTCGATTCGCAATCGTGTTCCGGTCTTTAGTTCAATTACAGGAATCAATTCATCGGTGGTCAAGACGCGCATGATATAATCTCCGAGGGGATCGGAAACATACTCTTTCAATTGGGGATCATAACGATAATTACCTTCTCCAGTACCCACTTTAATATACACACGTTCTTTTTTGTCACTACCCGTATTCGAAATTTGATAATTCCAGTCCATATTAACGGCGCCTTTCCATGGACGAAAAGTGGCTCGGACCTCTGCCAAATCCGTATCTTTTTTACCTGTGCTCGAATCTGCAAAAGTGCGCTGGCGATGAGTATATTCAAAACTCGCCGATAAAGCACCTAACTGTTGAAGGCGCAATAACGCCTGTTGCGTCGCTGCCGTTGACTTTGCTCGGAATTGGTTCATTCCAATATAATCCTGGTCGTTACGCCAAGAATATCGAGCGTTGGCAAAGAGTTTGGCACTTGGAGTGATTTCGAGACCGCCGGTATAACTATCAAATTTAAATCCAGTATGCAAAGTGTCGGACCAGTCTTCTTTTTTAATTTCCCTCTCATATCCCAAGATCGGTTTGATTTTCTTGATTTTCCAATTCATTTCTCCCCTTTGTCGCCACCAATCGGCAGATCGACTATCTTGGAGGTTTTCATTTTTAATTTGCTCGATTCTAAATTGATATTCGGGCCATTTATTTCGTTTCAACTGATTGACCAATTGCCACCTTTCCGACACAAAATATTCCCCTTTCCTGAGGTCACCATATTCGCTATTGAGTGTAAAACCATGTAAGGGTTGATAACTGGCCGAAAGTTCGCGCACTCGTTCCTCCCGAGACGCGGCAGCAGGCAAATTCCACCGTCGATTATACTCCACCTCGGTGGTACGGTCAATATCGATGAAACGTTCATCGATGGCGCGATATCTGGCCTGCAGTCCGAATACGCCTAATTTTCGTGAGCCAAGATGAAGGGTATCGGGATTAAAATGTAATCGCCATTCCTGGGCGGTGCCTTGATTGTCGCTATCATCGAGTGGGGAATAAACGTTGAGGTCAAGACTGCTGACGGCCACTTCACTGCTGATTTTGAGCGACCTGAATGGATTAACCTGGACATCAAAATCCAAGATTTGGTGGTTTTTGGCTGTGGTCAATAAAATGACGGGGGCATAGCGGCCACATTGGCCCCCTACATACTCATAGATCCCACCGCCTTTATAGACATAATCACCATTCCCCTGACCGACATCGGTAAACGAAACACGATAATCGCCCGAGTCCGCTCCCACATAGCGATAAACACCGCTATCCTGTTTGACGTAGCGACCATTGCCTATCCCAACATATTCCGCTCCATCAATGACCGCTTTTTTCGGATCATCTCCTGCATTTTTTAAGATGGACAATTTTTCTTCAGAAAGAGTAAAATCTAATGGATTATCTTTATCGTCACTCTCTTGCAACAGAGTGGTCACCAGAGTCACTCGTTTGTTCCAAAAATCAGCTGCGGCTTGGGCAGAATAAAGGTTGCGGCGAAATTTTTCATCCGAATACTGAAAATCGACCACAATACGCGAATCAGCGGTGATGAGCCTTCGACGGGTAAAGGTGATCTGCGCCGCAGCATAGTCGATGACATAATCGTTGGTTTCGCCTCTGACCATAGCTTCGCCATCCACAAAGACGCGCTCGGTGCCAGCCAGAACAATAATATCGATCTGCCCGCGATCTCCCTTTAACTGGTAAGGGCCTTGATTTCCTTCTTCACCCAAGAAAGATTGTGAGATATATTTACCACGAGATACCGCCCCGGAGGCAGTAAATTGAAAATGCGGATATTGCACTGTTCCCATCGCACCCTGCAATTTTCGGCTATATCGGGCAAATTGTGAAGTAGCAAAATCGATGTTATAATCTCCCAGGGTCGCTCCGAAATGAGGTGATTTGATTTGCACAAAGACTTTATCGATTTCCTGTAAATTCTGGGTTGTTCCTTCTGGTTGGATAGGCGTGGTTTGATCGGTCAGAGCAGCAACAACTTCTACATTTTCGGCTACTTTGCCGGAAACATTGATATTCAAACTGGAATTCACCTTTAAATTGCGGTCACTACCAATGGTCACACCTCTGGTGATCGATCCGCTTTTATTCAATTGGGCCGCATAATCCTCTTGCTCGGTTTTTGCCTTATTTACTGGAGAGATGGTTTCGGTAGTGGTACCCAAAACGCGTTGCACCAAAGGTCGGCGAGCATATTGTTTTTTGATTGGAAAGGGAAAACGCTTATAGATTAATCGGATTTGTGCACCGCGAGGAACAGATTCATTGAATCGAATCTCGCCAGCAATATAGTCTATCGTGTAGGCCTCTTTGTCCTGCAATTGCTGATCAATAAAAATCTTTTCGGAATCTTTGATGATAAAGGAATCGGGTAAGAAATATGGGCCGCGGCGGCCTTCTCCAAGGATAAGCACATCCTTTTCGAACAAGGCGATTTTTTCCGTTTTCCCGATGGATTGGGTAAAAGACGATAATGGCAGAGCCAATACCATCCATATGATAATCCGCCACTTCCGCATCAACCGCTACTCCGAAAACCGACCCATTAAGGTCGCGTTACCAATTGCAAGCGAAAAATTTGCACCCGATGATTGTTCGCCTCCGTTACATAGAGCAGATTTTTATATACTGCCACATCGGTCGGATAATTGAAAGCACCCAGCTTATTTCCAAAACCACCGATGGAACTGATCAGGCGACCGATAAAGTCAAAAATGTAGACTTGATGGCGCGCCACATCGCTGATGAAAACCAGCGATCGGTTGTTATCAAGGCATAATCCGACCGGCTCTTTCAAGAGGCCATCACCGATGGTCTGCAAAAAATTGCCAAAGTAATCATAGACGATCACATAACCAGCTTTACGGTCGGTTACAAAGATGCGATCATCGTGAGAAATGGAAACTTTTATTGGAGACAAAAGAGCTCCATGCCCGCCATCATAGTCGCCAAAGCTCAACTCTGCTTGCCGGAGGGTGTTAAGTTTGAGGATCCGTCTGTTTTCGGCGTCTGCTATAAACAAATCGCCATGCCGACTCAGAGCTACACTGGCCGGGAACCCTAGAACTAATTTTTCTTTTTCGTCGACATTTGATTGATAGGTGCTGATCCAGTGCAGATCTTTATCGAACCGCTCAACGCGGCGGTTTTCATAGTCCGCCACAAAAACATCGAGCCCATTATCGGCGCTAACATCCAGAGGTCTATTAAACTGTTCTCTCCCCCAACCGAATCCACCGATCATCGATTGGAACACGCCTTTTTCATCTAACTTTTGTACCCGATGGTTGCCAGCGTCAGCTATATAAACATTACCATTGGCATCGATGGCAATGGCTGATGGATGACGAAATTCCCCTGGCCGATCTCCCTCTTTACCAAAGGCATGAACGAAAAATACTGCTATGGAATCAACCTGACTTTGTGCAAGAGTCAAAGAAAAGGAAATGAGAGGTAATACAAATAATATTTTCCACATGGTAATCTCTAAATCAATTTAAAACACTGCTTATAGTATAATGAGTGCGAGTTATTTTAATTTTCTGCTTTGAGATACTTGCGTTGATTGGGATAAACCACTTGATAGCTACTTCGCATTAAATCATGACATTTGCGCCATCGTGCATAGGCATCCATTACGGCGCGGTCGTTTTTGGCCAATCGCTTTACGATGTCGTTGGATAATCGTTGCTGATTGTTTTTTTGTTCTTCATTAAGAATTTTATCTAGGGTTTTCAGTTGACTTGCCGTCAGCTCGCCCTTTATGAATCGGTCATTGGCAGGGTCTGTGTCATAGATGGGACTGGTCGTCGTCTCTTGTATATTATTCCACGGCAGCCATCCCAAACGGACAGCAACAACCAGCAACACGATCATCAAAACAATGACGAGTGTACCAAAAGAACTTTTAGGAGCATCTTTTGCCATTTCCATTTTCCTTTAGCTGGCTATAAAAATAGCTATTTCTTATTGATTAAGTTAAAGTTAAACACCGCAAAAGTCAAGCAAAAATTCATATAGGTTTTAAAAAGCTCTTGTAAGTTGGTATTATTTCACTTACTTTTAATATCATCCTGACATAGTAGGTTAGGCTACAGCTATTTCTATGTAACGGAATTACAATTAGTTAATTAATTGCAAAAAATATGCCATATAGTAATCGTTTATTACAACTCTCTTTTATTTTTCCCTTTTTTCTTTGTTGCGCATTGCGCCCCGATTTCCGTTATACCAATATCGAGCGGGATCGACCTGAAGCGATGGAAGAAGCAGAAAAAACACATCAGCCGAAGGCATCTGCGCTTCCTTTGCAAACGGATAGCTATTTTTTAGATGATTCCATGTTAGACAACTTTAAAGCCCAAGTTCGGCTTTATTGGCAAGCCCCCTATCAATGGGGAGGCACTTCACCGAATGGAGTAGATTGTTCCGGTCTGGTGTTTATGATTTATAAAAATGGACTGGGTAAGACCATTCCCCGCCATACCCTGGAATTATTCGAAAATGGCAAACCCATAGCTAAAAATGAGTTGCAGATAACAGATTTGGTATTTTTTGCACTACAATCCAAGACAAACGTGGATCATGTGGGCATCTATATTGCAAAAGGCTTTTTTTTGCACGCTTCTGTATCGCAGGGTGTTAGTTTGTCGCATCTGAATGATCCACCTTACAAAAATAGTTATATTGGAGCACGAAGGTACCTTTATTAATCACTTTTGGCGAATACTATGAATAGCAAACCTCTACACAAAGGAGAAACCATCACTCTAAAAATCGATAATCTTGCCTTTGGCGGACAAGGCATAGGTCGATATCAGGACCGCGTCGTTTTCATTGATCAGGCGTTACCAGGACAAACTATTCACGCAAAAATCATCAAGATCAAAAAAAACTATGCCGAGGCCATTCTTCAAGACGTTATTCACCAATCTCCTCATTACCAACAACCGCCCTGCATTCATTTCGGCTCTTGTGGAGGGTGCAGTTTTCAGCATCTATCCTATCAACAACAGCTCTATCACAAAGAACAGCAAGTTTATGAGTCTCTTCAACGGATAGGGGGATTTAAACATATTCCTATGCATCCTATCATCGCCTCGCCGCAAATCTTTGCCTATCGCAATAAAATGGAGTTCTCTTTCTCCCCCTACCGCTGGTTATCGCAGGAAGAGCTTGATCGCGAAGCAAACGACGATACTGCTCTTTATTTGGGATTACATGCGAAGAGATTTTATCAAAAAGTTGTCGATGTTACTCGTTGTCATCTTGTCACGGAAAAAGCCAATGAGATCATGTGCAAGACAAGGGAATTTACGCGCAAAACCCAATGGCCTGCATATGATGTCAAGCACCATAGTGGCTTTTGGCGGTTCCTCGTTGTTCGCTGTAGTAGCAACACGGCCGATATTATGGTGAATCTGGTTGCATTCGATTATCAGGAAAATTTAGCCAAAGAATTCCGAGAACTCATGATTTCTACTTTTCCAGAGATCACCAGTTTGCTTTTTAGTACCACACAGAATAAAAGCGGCGTTGCCATCGGCGAGAGGGAATATTTGCTGCATGGCAACCCTTTCATCGAGGAAAAATTGGCTGACTATCGCTTCTTGATCTCCAGCACTTCGTTCTTTCAGACCAACACCCTGCAGACGGAAAATCTTTACAAGATTGTTGCAGAATTTGCCGAGATTCAACCACACGAAATCGTTTACGATTTATTTTGTGGCGCTGGCACGATAGCGATTTTTTTGAGTTCATTTGCCCAGCGCATCATCGGTTTTGAATTGATTGCTCCCGCAGTGGCCGATGCAAATAAGAATGCGCAAATCAATGGTATTGATAACTGTGAATTTATTACCAGTGATCTAAAAAACTTGGCTGCTGATAGCAGGAAAGTTATAGAACTCCATGGTCGGCCATCAGTGTTGGTCATTGATCCCCCTCGTAGCGGCATGCACCCGAAAACCATTGCCACCATTTTGTCGATGCAGCCTAAGCGCATCGTTCATGTGTCTTGTAATCCAACCACCCTCGCACGAGATTTGAAAATACTATGTCAGGAAAAATATAAATTAGTGGCCGTGCAACCAGTGGATATGTTTCCGCATACACATCACATCGAAACCGTGGCAAAGTTGGTACTAAAATGATGATTTATTAGAACCATCATAGCATGTGGTGGCTGTGCAATTCTGAGTGGGTAAAAACAGAATGCCCCGAATTCTGTTTTAATGATTTTTTAGCCACCCGTCAATCCAATTAGTTTTTATAACAAAGTTTAGAAGCATTGTCAATTTCGAACATGTAAATTTATATCACTGGAAGAAGCTGCTCGTGAAAAAAATTAAATAATAAAAACAGAGCACCCTTCATCCACATAAGACACCTAAGTAGATACTATGAAATACATCGGTGCCCATGTAAGCATTCGCGGCGGGGTTCAGAATGCGCCCGTCAATGCCCATCTCATTGGCGCCAAAGCCTTTGCGCTTTTCACTGCCAATCAGCGGCGTTGGATCAACAATGAATTGACCGTCGAACAAATTGATGCGTTTCAGAAAAATTGCTTGATGTTAGGTTTTTCCCCTAAACACGTAATACCCCATGCCGGCTATCTCATCAATTTAGGGCATCCGGATCGAATAGCCCTCCAAAAGTCGCGGCAGGCTTTGCTGACGGAAATAAAACGTTGCCGGGACCTTGGTTTGCAGTATCTCAATGTGCACCCTGGGGCGCATCTGGGAAGGATGAAAGAGAATCGTTGCCTGCAACGTATTGCGGCGTCTATCAATTTGGCGCTGGAAAAATCTGATGCTGTGACCTTGGTAATAGAAAATACTGCTGGCCAAGGAACGCAGGTAGGATTTTTATTCGAACATTTGGCTACGATCATCCATGGCATTGAAGACAAGAGCCGTATCGGTGTTTGTTTGGATACAACCCATCTTTTCGCCGCAGGATATGATCTCCGAAATGAAGAAGCTTATCAAAAGACTATACAGATTTTCGAAAACATCGTCGGCTTTGAATATTTGCGTTGTATTCACTTGAATGATAGTAAAAAGCCTCTGGCATCGCGAGTAGATCGACATGCCAATATAGGCAAAGGGTTTATTGGATTAGAAGCATTTCGTCTACTTGTGCGTGATCCCCGGCTGGAAGAATTGCCCTTTATACTTGAAACACCAGACCCCAGCGGTTGGGCGCAAGAAATTGAACTACTTTATAGCCAAAGGTCGAATGAGATACTCATCCCTCCTTCAACCACATAATATTGCTTACTTTTAGTATCGGCTTCTGTGTTAAGCAGATTTTGGAACGATCATCAACCTCCCCGTTGCGAGAAGCAGCGTCAGCTTAAAAGATCGTTAAAATAAGTCAGGTCATCATCCACCAGAGCCAATATCATTCATTTCAAGGTAAAAAATTAGCCTTAAAAACATAAAACTCATTGAACCTGATATCTAACCGAAAAATATTTTGTTTACTACCTATTTTAGCACTGAAAATTTGATCTTTAGCTTTTTCTCTTGAAGCATCAAGGCGTTGTCGGATATGCTCTACCTTCATGTTCGGCGATATATTTCTCTGCTTCAATAGCTGCTATACAACCAGTTCCGGCTGCGGTAATGGCTTGTCGATAGATGGGATCTTGAACATCTCCACAGGCAAATACGCCCGATTGATTGGTATGCATGCGGCGATCGGTAATAATGTAGCCCGCGGCATCCATTTCAATCTGACCCTGGAATAGCTCTGTATTGGGTTTGTGGCCGATGAAAATAAACACGCCATCCATCGATATGAGTTCAACCGCCCCCGAAACGACGTTTTTGATCCGTAATTGTTGCAGCGATTGTTCGCCGATGATTTCTTCGACGATCGTATTGAATAGAAATCGCACCTTAGGATTATTTTTTGCCCTCTCTTGTAAGATAGCATCTGCCCGCAGCCGATCCCGACGATGAATGATGGTCACCTCATCGGCATACCGCGTCAAAAAGAGCCCCTCATCCACAGCGCTATTACCACCGCCGACGACGGCAACCTTTTTACCGGTGAAGAAAAAGCCGTCGCAGGTGGCACAATAAGAAACGCCTTTTCCGATCAATCGATCTTCACCGGCCACGCCCAATCTTTTGGGAGTGGACCCCGTGGCTATGATGACGGTCTTGCTCTCGTATGTGTCGCTGGCAGTGGAAACTTTTTTTATTTCCTCCTGTAACTGTACACTATTTACGACATCGTAGACTATTTCGGCGCCAAAACGAACAGCTTGTTGTTCTAAACGTTGGTACAAATCAAAACCTCCCAAACCCTCTGGGAAACCAGGAAAATTCTCCAGATCATTGGTCAGCGTCACCTGACCGCCTCGTTCCATGCCTGAGATAACCAGCGGTTTGAGATTGGCTCTGGCAGCATAAATAGCTGCCGTCAACCCAGCCGGTCCAGAACCAATAATAATCACGTTATGAAGCATTTGAACTCCTATCTGATAATGATCACTCTACAATTTGGCAATTTTTATCATTTATTTTTTTCTGGTTTTTTAATCTTCATCTTGCGACTATTCAAAACTTGATTACCGTTTTTCCTCGTATTTAAAATAGCCTTTTATATTAGGTCAAGAAGTTATTCTATTAGATGAAGACGCGAATAAAATTATTCAATTTTATTTGACCAAAGCAGAAATCTTTTTAAAAACTTCTGTCCCTGCTGCGCGGGTCCATTCGAAAAGTACTGATTCGACGGAAGTAATTGTCGCGCCATGCTGACGCAATCTTTTCAAAGCCATCTGCCAGTCAAAAGAGTGACGCGAACTTATAGCGTCTGCCACAATATAAGGATGATATCCCAAATGCAAAAGATCCAATGCGGTTTGCAATACACAGACGTGTGCTTCTACGCCAGCCAATATCACCTGCGGTCGTTGCCTTTCTTTCAACAGAACAACGACTTCCGGTTGACCACAAGCGCTGAAAGATAGTTTCTCTATGCGAGGTTGGCCATTGAGCAGAGCAAGAAGTGTTGTTTCCGTAGCCCCCAACCCTTTCGGATATTGTTCTGTATAGAGAATAGGCACATCATGCAAGCGTGCCCCTTGGATCAACTTACTCACGTTAGTAATGATCTGCTCACGATTGGGGATCACGGCCATGAGGCGTTCCTGAACATCGATCACCAACAAAATTGATTGCTCCTTGGATATGAGATTCGACTGATACATATTCTGCCTCCATGTCTTGTTTTCCGTAATCGGTAAGCATTACGCTTATATGGGATTTTCAATATCGACGAATTCCACTTTGATGTGAAATTTCTTTTCAATATGGCGACCTAATGCGATGATCCCTAATTTTTCAGTGGCATGATGACCAGCAGCAATGAAATGGATTCCCGCTTCTCTGGCGATTTGCATAGTAGGTTCCGCGGCTTCGCCGGTGATAAAAGCGTCGAGCTTGGCGTCGATGGCTAAATACACATCGCGTGCTGCACCGCCGGAACAAAAGCCTACGCGCCGAATAAATTCGGGTCCATAACCAAAAGATAAAACAGGATGCCGGAACAAGTCTCGTACACGTTCTGCAAGAGCTTCTATCCTTAATGGTTTTATTTCCCCTTGAACACCAATATCACCTAATGGTTGAATATTTTTAACTGCCAATGCCTTGGCAGCTAAAAAGTTATTGCCTATTTTTTCATGCCTGTCCAATGCCAAATGGTATGCCAGCAGCGACAGATCATGTTGCAATAAAAACTGGAGGCGTCTTTTAAATAAACCGCTGATCACACGGCTGTCGCGATCCCATAAAAGGCCATGGTGTACGATGATAGCGTCCGCTTTTCTCGCCACGGCTTCCTCGAACAAGGCTAAATTCGCAGAAACGCCGGTTACCACTTTGTTCACTTCTTTTCGCCCCTCCACCTGCAAACCCATGGGACCCGAATCTGGCACCTCGCGAACGTTCAGATAGCCGTTCAAGTATTTTACTAATTCGACCAATTGCATGGCAGCAATTCCTTAATTTTTAAAATGTATTATAATGCAAGATATCATCCAAATTTCTTTTTGGGACATGCAATCTTCCTTGTTCATCACGATAATACTCGATGGAATTTTGCATATTTTCAATGATGGGTTGCTCGTCGGGATACCCCAAAGCCAACAGTGCGGCCAGATCGTATTGCTCAGGAATATTTAATAACAGGCGTAATTGTGGGCGGTGGATGGATCCGATCCAGCAACTGCCGATACCTTCGTTCAAGGCGGCAAGAATCATATTTTCCATGGCTGCGCCCACATCTTCGCCACCGCCTTCTTTACGAATGGTGCGGTCGATCATCACCAAAATATAAGCCACCGGTTCTTTGCCTTTTGGGGGTCTGCCTTGTTCCGGAGGCAAATAACCCGCCCAACCGGTGAGGGGAAAAATTTGCTCTAGCAAGGTGGGCTCATCGATGATCATAAAAACCAAAGGTTGCAGATTGCGCGCCGATGGCGCTAGCCTGCCGGCATCTACAATTTGTTTCAGTATCGATAGATCAATTCTTTTGGGCAAAAATCGTCGAATGCTTCGTCTACTCAATATTAAATCGATTATATTCATAACCTCCTCTTAAAAGAACATTTAGCTCAAAACAGGCGTCTAAAGCCGACCCCAATGGAGCGTTTTGGTCGACAAATTGTTTATAATGATTTATTTTCAAGGGACATTAGCCCAAAAAGATAAGATGGGCCATAACAAACTGAAAACAAGATCGTACTTTTTTAATCAGATGAAAATTGCAGCCTTTTAAATTTAGGCACAATTAGATCAAATGCAAATAAATTTACACAAAAAAAGCGAAAAAATGACGTTGTATTTTTACTGTTTTTATCCTATATTTTATATATTTTATCCAAAGGAGAATTTTACATGAAAATTTACGAGTTGCTTTCACCTGAAGTTATTCGCATTCCACTTGAAAATACTGAAAAAGATAAAATCATTGCAGAATTGATAGATCTTCTTTCTTCAGCCAATAAATTACTCGATAGAGACGCTGCCTTAGAGGCGGTATTAGAACGGGAAAAAATTATGAGTACCGGCATTGGGGAGGGTGTTGCCATTCCCCATGCCAAGACCACGGCGGTTGATAAACTGGTGGCAGCTTTTGGGATAACAAAGGGTAATGTTGATTTTCAGGCTATTGACGAAAAACCGGTGCGTTTAGTTTTTCTTCTAGTTGGCCCCCTTGACCCTACAGGCCCTCATCTTCAAGCCCTCAGTCGTATTTCCCGTTTGATGCACCAGAGCGAATTACGGGAAAAACTCATTGGTTCGCGTTCCAGCCAAGAGGTTTTAGAAGCTCTGGCTCAAGAGGAGCAAAAATATTTATGAAATACAAATCCGTCACTGGCACCCGCGATGTTTTGCCTGACGAACAGCCCTATTGGCGGTTCATCGAAGATAAAATCTATCAAATTACCGCCCTATTTGGTTATCAGCGGGTTGATCCCCCCATATTTGAAGAAACGGCTCTTTTTATCCGAGGCGTGGGCGAAACTACCGATATTGTTGAAAAAGAGATGTATACCTTTACGGATAAGAGCAACCATTCATTAACCTTACGCCCCGAATTCACCGCGGGGGTCATTCGCCTTTATCTGCAAAACGGCATGCACATGCTCTCCAAACCGGTCAAGGTTTTTTCCATAGGACCCATTTTTCGTTATGAGCGACCTCAGGCGGGTCGATTCCGCCAACATACCCAATTCAACGTCGAGGCTTTTGGAGAGAAGGATCCCGCCATTGATTTCGAGGTTATGTCTGTGGCATGGTGGCTATATGCCGAGTTGGGCTTCAAAGGCCTGCAGTTTCAGCTCAACAGCACTGGCTGCCCACACTGCCGGCCTGCTTACATCGAGAGATTGCAGCAACATTACCGTAGCCATTTCCAGCATATTTGCGCCGACTGTCAGCGTCGGTTGGATCGTAATGCTTTGCGTTTACTCGACTGCAAAAATCCGACTTGCCAGCCCATTATTGCCTCTGCACCTGTCATCAGCGAACACCTCTGTCAAGATTGTGCCGATCATTTCGCGCAACTCCGGCACTACTTGGATATCATGGGTTCGCCCTACATCATCAATCACAAGCTGGTGCGCGGATTGGATTATTACACCAAAACCGTTTTCGAAGTCTGGGCGCAAGGTATTGGTGCGCAAAATGCTATGTGCGGCGGAGGAAGATACGATGGCCTCATCGAATTACTTGGTGGTGAACCCACCCCCGGCATCGGCTTTGGCTCCGGCATCGAGCGTATCATTATGAGCATGAAAGAACAACAATTAATGCCGCCGCCTCTACCATCGCCCCAAATCATGATCATCCACTGGGGTTCAAAAGCTCAAGAAATCGCGATGAAGCTGGCGTATCGCTTGCGTTCCCAACAAATTGCGGTTCAGATGACTTTTGGACAACGTAGCCTTAAATCACAAATGCGCGAGGCTAACCGCCAGCCCATGCAATATGTGATCATTATTGCCGAACAGGAGATTGCAGACCAAACAGCCACCATAAAACGGTTGTCCGATGGAACGCAGGTGACGATTCCACAAGATCAATTGGTAGACTATTTTCACTTTATGAAATAAGCGATAATTCTTTAGATACTCGTATGATATGATAATTTTCATTTTCAATCGACTGCGCCTCGTCCAGTAAATGGGTGAAGGAAAAATTATAAGTATAGAAAACATAGAATCCGAGAGAACCATATATTACCACAGACTTTTGAATGATGATATTTTGATGGTTGTTTGCAAATGCAATTAAGCAACACGCATGTTAAAGAATTGCGTCGTTTGCGGTATAAAAAATATCGGCGTCTACACCGACTGTTTTTCATTGAAGGGCTGCGACTATGCGAAGAAGCCCTGAAAGTGCCCGCCGATGTTGAAGAGTTGATCGTATGCCCAAGTAAGACTCTTTGTACTCGAACCCAAAATTTACTAAATTTAGCACAGCAGCATAACATACCCATTCGGGAAGCCACACCAAAACAACTTCAGGCACTCGCGATGACCGAGTCGCCATCGGGTTTGTTCGCTGTGGTGAAACAAAAATCCCCCCCGCCGATGGAAGATGTTCTGAGGGATGCCACATTACTTCTGGCTTTAGATGGCATCGCCGACCCCGGTAACTTGGGTACCATTTTACGCACCGCCTGTTGGTTTGGTGTGAAGAATGTTTTTCTCAGCGCCAGTTGCGTGGAAGCACACAACGAGAAAACTGTTCGCGGAGCGATGGGCGCGCATTTTTATTTAAATCTGTTTGAAGACGTCCATCTTTTGGACGTTCTCCGTAAAGGAAAAGCAAATAGCTTTCGCATACTATCGGCAGTAGTCGAGAAAGCAACCACTTTGGCGTCTGTGAATTCATCAGCAAAAAATATCGTAATTATCGGCAATGAGGCTCATGGTATAAGCCCAGATTTGATGAAGATAGTGGATATTGGAATCACCATCCCGCGCATAGGTTATGGCGAATCGCTTAATGCTGCCATTGCAGCCGGAATTATATTGTACGTATTGACTCAAAGAAGCTAATTAATCCAATGGAAAACCAAAAAAAAGAGTTTCCAGCCCATATTTTTCAGCCCAAGGAGTTATTTTCAATTATCCTTCTTATCCTCCTTTTTTATCTTTTAGGAATGCTCTTCGCAGCTCTGATGGTATTTCTGGGCTTTAAAAAATTGGCGTTATTAGGAGAAGGTTTTTTCATTTTACCTGCCATAGGCATAGTCTTGTATCATAAAAAGCCTTTCGCAAAAACGTTTCGATTCAATAAGACAAGTTTGCAAATCCTATTTTTTTCCATTCTGCTATCTTTTCCTGTTCTTATTCTCAGCGATGAGTTAGATCGCCTGATCACCTCCATCTTTCCCCTTCCAGCCTGGTTCGACGCTAAGGCCCTGATGCAAATCGACACTTTCTGGCAGGGAGTATTGATCATCGGCAATGCGGTAGTGATTGCTGCCATAGCAGAAGAAATGCTCTTTCGAGGTCTAATCCAGCAAACTCTTGAGAGTGTGCGCGACACCGCATCAGCCATTTTTCTTTCAGCGGTCTTTTTTGCTCTTTTACATCTGAATCCCTGGTGGATGATCCAGATAACTATTTTGGGATTGGTACTGGGTTATATGGCGTGGAAAAGCAATAGTATCTGGCCTGTCATCATTGTCCATGCTCTAAATAACCTGCTCGCGGTCATCAGTTTAAATAGCTCCGAAGATATCCATTGGTATACATCAGGGGGTCATGTTCGTTGGTATTGGATTGCGCTGGCTGCGGTGGTCATTATCCCCAGCTTTTTCGGCTTTCAAAAGGCATGTGAGAAAAATGAATCCTCAGGAGGTCCACTTTATGAATAAAAAGCCCCTTGTTAGAATCGGCATGATTCATTCCGCCGAAGAAATCCGTTTTACATGTGATGGGCCATTTATTTTAACGGATATCAGCGGTTCTAAAAAGCTTGAAGGCCTTGGTGGAAAAGAGTATGTTGTTCAAATAAACCAAGCTTATCCCTCTCAGATGCGATATCGTGTTCGTCTGGCTATTGCAGAACAGGAGACCGAAGCTGAACAGATGAGAGAAAAATTAGCCGCGCGCGGATTTGCTATATCACTCTGGCATCCGGGTGTGATCTTGCAAATTGATGGCCGCACTATCGATAATAGAGAGTTTTGGTTAGTTAGCGATCCTTTTGCAAGCCATGAGGAAGCCTGGAAATTCGCAGAAGACTATGAACCAGTGGGAGAAGCAGTTGTAGTTAAAGAAATCATCCAACGCGCCCATGGTCGTCTGCAATGTGAAGGTGAAATTTTTGAGCAAGCAATTCGCATCGTTCGTCAAGAAGAACATACCCCCATAAAATTGCACAATGTGACCGTAGGCATCGAATTTCACTGGCAGCATCAGCGTACCCAATTATTGCCCGGCATTTTAGAAATTGGCCTCAACAATGATGGAAAGTTAGTTGCGATCAATGAGCTGGATATAGAAACGTACCTGATAAGTGTCAATTCATCAGAGATGAGTAAGGATAATCCCTTAGAATTACTTAAAGCACAAACCATCGCCGCACGTAGTACTATTTTGGCTACCATGGGTAAGCATCATTACGATGAAAACTTTCATCTCTGCGCCGACGATCATTGTCAATGCTATCATGGCATCGCCAATATTTCCGAGGCATCCAGGGAAGCAGTCAACCAAACGACGGGCGAGGCTTTGATGTATGATAACCGAGTGTGCGATGCCCGCTATGCAAAAATCTGCGGTGGTATTATGGAAGATTACCGCTATGTATGGGATGATCGGTCTGTGCCTTACCTCGTCGCTGGTATTGATGGTAAAGAAAATCTCGAGTATCCTTTAACTGATGAAACAAAAGTAAAAGCATATATCGACAGTTCTCCAGATGTATGGTGCAATACCGACAAATATCAAATCACTTCCAATCTGCCTTATAATACACGCGAATTGTTCCGGTGGAAAGTTACCTATTCTCGAGAACAATTAGAATTGTTGTTAAAAAAACGATTGCACCAGGATTTCGGTTCTTTGATCGATATTATTCCCGGTGAACGTGGTCATTCTGGGCGATTGATTTATCTAGATATTATCGGCAGCAAAAAAAGCTTACGCATTGGCAAAGAATTAAAAATTCGCCGAGCCCTCTCGGAAAGCCATTTATACAGCGCTTGCTTTTATATCGAACGAGATAGAGACCATACGGGTGCTGTATCTCAGTTTCACCTCATTGGCGCCGGCTGGGGACATGGCGTCGGTCTGTGTCAAGTGGGGGCAACGGTGATGGCACAAGAGGGGTACAACTATAAAGAAATACTGGCACACTATTACAAAAACAGCCAACTTATTAAATTGTATCAATAGCTGCATTCCGCAAAGCTGACTTTTTGCTCATATATACTAAAAAATAGGGGAAGTGGCGAATTAGATTGGGTTGTGGGAGTGTATGAAAATCATCATCTATAATGATGAGTTGCGTTCAGGGATGCAAATGTATCTAGCCCTGAGCACCCATCATGAAGTCATTTTTGCACAAGATACCGACGAACTCTTGCTTTTGCTCGATCAAACCGCAGCAGAGTTAATGCTCATCGACCTGGCAACCAAAGATGAGGGCGATAAAAAGTTGGATGGCATTCACATTGCCAAGCAAATAAAAGAAAAACACCCTCATCTTAAATTAGTAGGCATCTGTGATCAAGAAGACGTAACGTTACAAAAAAAGGCGGTGGCCGATGGCATCGCGACCGTCATCACCCGGCCCATTAAAAACCGTGAGCTGTTTGAAAAAATTGAACAGTAACCTATTTTGCCAATTCTTTTGCTCTCCTCATAAAGGTCGATAGATTTTCTATCGACCTCTTTTTTTAATATTCTTATTGCATCTGATATTATCAAACATTATTTTTATATTTATATTCTAAAGAAATTTTTCAATATTTAAATTGATTTATGGCATAGAACCCTTGTAAATTAAATCCCGGAAACCTTGTCATTTCATTTGAGATTGAAGATGAAGATAGAAACAGATTTTCTAGTCATTGGCAGCGGCATTGCCGGTCTTTCCGCAGCGCTAAAATTAAGTCAATATGGTACCGTAGCAGTAATCACCAAGAAGGACCGATCCGAATCGAACACCAATTACGCTCAAGGAGGGATCGCCGCCGTTTTCGACCCCTCTGATTCGTTTGAACAACACATTGAAGACACACTTGTGGTTGGTGCCGGGTTATGCAATATTGACGCTGTTCGCCTGATTGTTGAACAGGGCCCTACCCGCGTGCGGGAATTGCTCGACTTGGGTGTAGCCTTTACCCAAAATCAAGCAGGTCAACTGGATCTTGGACGTGAAGGGGGGCATCGATGTAATCGTATCGTCCATGTGAAAGACTATACGGGGCGAGAAGTGGAACGAGCGCTTTTAGACTCCGTAAAAAAGCATGCGAACATCACGATTTTTGAACATCATAGCATCGTCGAACTGATCACCGAACACCATCTCTTCCGTCCACACCCAACCTCGCTTAAAGAATTTAACTGCTGGGGGGCATATGTCCTGGATGCCAACAGCCAAGTGGTTTATCCTTTTTTAGCCAAGGCAACGATCCTCGCTACCGGTGGATGCGGGCAAGTATATTTGCATACGACCAATCCGGATATCGCCACCGGGGATGGTATCGCCGTAAGTTATCGAGCCGGTGCAAAAATTGCAAATATGGAATTCATGCAATTTCACCCAACAACTCTTTATCATCCTGAAGCGAAGTCTTTTCTTATCTCAGAGGCTGTTCGAGGATTCGGAGGCATACTCATCAACAGAGCGGGTGAACCTTTTATGGAAAAATATCATCCGATGAAATCCTTGGCACCACGCGACATCGTCGCCCGGGCTATCGACTCCGAACTAAAGAAAAGCGGAGAACCTTGTGTCTATCTGGATATCACCCATAAAAATGCAGAGGAGATAAAAGCCCGCTTTCCAAATATCTATGAAAACTGCTTGAAATACAAGATCGATATCACCAAAGAACCTATCCCGGTCGTACCGGCTGCCCATTACTCCTGTGGTGGTGTATGGACGGATTTGAATGCCCGCTCCAACATCACAGGGCTATATGTCTGTGGTGAAGCCGCTTGTACCGGCGTCCATGGTGCTAATCGTCTGGCATCGAATTCTCTATTAGAAGCCCTCGTTTTCGCCCATATAGCAGCTCAACACGCTGCTCAATTTGCTTACGAAAGAAAAAAGTCCATGCCTCCGGTTCCCGAATGGGATGATAGCGGAACCTTTAACAGTGAAGAATGGGTTTTAATCTCTCATGATAAAATGGAGATAAAAAACCTGATGTGGGACTATGTAGGAATCGTCCGATCCACTTTGCGCCTTGAAAGAGCATTGAGTCGAATTCGTTTGATAAAACAGGAAATTGAAAATTATTACAAGAGAACCAAAATATCAGATGGTTTACTGGAATTACGAAATCTGGCCACGGTGGCGCAACTCATCATTCAATCTGCATTGATGCGCAAAGAGAGCAGAGGGTTGCATTATACCACCGATTATCCCAAAGCAGATGATGAGCATTACCTCCACGACACCATTATCCAAAAAACAGAATTTTAACCATGAGGTGGGGTTATGATTGTCAGCAAAATTTCGATTCGCGCCTTTAAATCCATTTATGAACTGACCATGCCTTTGGATCCCAAAATAAATGTATTGATCGGTGCCAACGAGAGTGGCAAAACCAATATCCTCAAGGCGTTTGAGGCATTTCAAAGCAGCCAGCCCTTTGATAATTCATTGACATGCCAATATTCAAACCATTATTATATGGGAAAATCACCAGAGATCACCATCGAATTTACAGGGTTGAACAAAGAAAATAAAAAACAACTGGCGACAGTCTCGGATGTCTTTAAAGAAATAGAGACCTTTCAGATCAAAAGAGATGGACCTACTCTGAGTCATTATCATTTAATTATCAATGATGCAGAAGTAGAAAAAATAGATATGGCTCGATTATTGCGCCTTTTGCCCAAATTGCTCTATTTTTCCGAAATTCGCCTTTTAAAGAATCGAAGCGAATATGAACAGCTGCTTACCAACCATATCGAATATGAGACAGAGAGAAACCTTCTGAAGATCGGTGGCATCGACAATTATGATATCATATTCGAAGACACAGCCAGAGGAAGGCGCGCTTTGGAAGAAGCCAGCAGAATTATCACCGAACAGGTGCGCCGGGTATGGTCCCAAGAGCCCAGTATCGAAGTCAAATTAAATGTAAATGGCCGGGCCTTGTATATCGATTTTAGCGACAACACAACGGTATTCGACACGCCAGAATCGCGAAGCCTGGGGTTTCGCTGGTATCTTTCGTTTTATGTCAATTTTCTGGCGAAAACCTTCGAGGCCCAGGCAAATGAATATGTTTTTCTCATCGATGAACCCGGTATCCATCTCCACCCAGCAGGCCAGAAAGACTTGGTCAAAGTATTAGAAGATCTGTCGTTAAAAAACCAATTAATTTATACGACTCATTCCCCTTTCATGATCAATCGCCAGTTCCCGGAACGAGTGGTGTTGGTAGTAAAGGATAAAAACGGCACCCATGTGGATACCGAATCGTATCGAGAAAATTGGCGACCATTGCGTAACGAAATTGGGCTTAAAATTGGCGATTTGTTTTTCTTCAGTGATTCCAGCTTGATCGTCGAACTCCCTACTTCAAAAAAATCGAGCTTTTTCAAGAAATTGAAAGTTAGGTTAGCGGATTAACGAATATGTTTTTCAAGTGAGGAACAAGTGATCAACAATATCATATTTGATTTTGATTCCACCCTCATCAATGCTGAAGGAGTTAATTTGATCTTGCAAAAATCGCTCCAGAGGGTTGCTGAACCTGAGCGATCGAAATTATTGCAAGAGTTACATATCTTAACAGAAAAGGCAACGAGCGGCGAAATACCTTTAGGAGAGGCCTTGCATCAACGATTCAGCCTGACCCAAACGCACAGAGACGATGTTCTGGCCGTGGCCAAAGAAATGCATCAATATATTAATCCCTTTGTAAAGGAGACCATCCAGCGTTTGCAAAACGCGGGCAAACAAATCTTTGTGTTTAGCACGAGCTTTGAGGAAATCGTCCGGCCGATAACAGATTGTCTCCGTATTCCCTGGGATCATGTATTTACCAATCAGCTAATATATGATTTCAAAGGTCAGGTGATCGGATTCAATGAGAAGAATCCTCTTTTCTTGAGTGTCGGCAAAGGATTTCTTGCCGAACAAATGAAAAACGAGGGTCGGCTTCCGGGCCGCACCGCCATTGTCGGTGATGGGGCAACCGATTTGTCTTTGCGTAAAAACAATATTGCCCAGATTTTTGTCTATTTTTCCGGCACAAAAATCTCTCAAGACATCCGCCAGCAAGCAGATTTTTCCATTGATCGTTTTGATCAACTTTTACCCCTGATCTTTTCGGAAGAAGAGTACCCACATAAATTAATGCACGCCTTATTACCCGATGAAGAGAATCATATCATCACGCCAAATGTTTTGCTGCTGGAAAACGTTCATAAGAAAGCAGTATCAGCTTTTGAGGAGCAGAAGTTTCCTGTCATCTGTTTGAAATCGGCACTGGATGAGGAACAAATAATAGCTAAAGCCGCGAACGCCCAGGTGTTAGGGATCCGCTCACAAACCCAACTAAGTGAGCGCGTCATTTCTAGCCTGCCAAACCTTTGGGTCATTGGCGCTTTTTGTATTGGTACCAATCAAATCGATCTAACCGCTGCCACCAATGCCGGCATCCCTGTGTTCAATGCCCCATACAGCAACACACGCAGTGTGGCGGAATTGGTGGTGGGGGAAACCATTTTCCTTATGAGACGAATTCTTGAAAAAAATGCTGCTGCCCACCAAGGTGGCTGGCTAAAAAGTGCAGCCGGCTGTAACGAGATTCGCGGCAAAACGGTGGGCATCATTGGCTATGGGCATATCGGCTCGCAAGTATCCGTCCTTTTAGAGCAATTGGGCATGTCGGTTATTTTTCATGACATCGTCGACAAACTACCTTTAGGTAATGCGAAAAAAGCAAATAATTTAGATCATCTACTACAAACATCAGATGTCGTCACGCTGCATGTGCCGGACACTCCCGAAACACGTGGCATGATCGGCGCCAGAGAATTACAACTCATGAAAAAAAACTCTTATCTTATCAACACCAGCCGCGGTCACGTGGTCGATATCGCCGCGTTGAGGGAAGCCCTCGATAGCGGTCACTTAGCCGGTGCGGCCATCGATGTGTTCCCCCAAGAACCTCATCATGTGGATGAACCATTCCAATCTGCTTTACAGGGAGCCAAAAACGTTATCCTAACCCCCCATATCGGCGGAAGTACACAAGAAGCCCAAGAGAATATTGCTGACTATGTAAGTGGTAAAATTATCAATTTTATTAAATCCGGTTCAACCATCGGTGCTGTCAATTTCCCTGAAGTCGATCTGCCGAGAATGCCCAATACTCATCGAATTTTACATATTCACAAAAACGTCGCCGGCGTGCTCGCAAAAATCAACAGTGTATTTGCGCGCCGCAATATCAATGTTGAAAGTCAAATCCTGCAGACAAAAGATCAGATCGGCTATCTGATCGTGGATGTCAACCATCAGATATCTGAACACGTGATAGAGCTTTTGCAGCATATAACGGAAACCATCAAACTGCGAAAAATAGAATAAAGACCATACTGTGGAGAAATGGTATGAACAAGCTACGCATCGGTATCGCCGGGGTTGGTAAATTGGGTTCTTTTCATTGTAATTCGCTGTCGCAAAACCCTGATTTTGAACTGGTTGGCGTTTATGATATCCATCCGGAAACGATGCAATCGATCGCCGCTCGTTTCCATTGCCGGGCTTTTACCTCTTATCAAGAGATGCTGGAAAATGTCCAGGCCGTCGGCATTTGTGTCCCAACAAGCTTTCATCATGATTACACCGTCCAGGCTCTGGAAGTGGGTAAAGCTGTTTTTGTCGAAAAACCTATCGCTGCAACGCTGGCGGAGGCAGAGCACATGGTTCAAAAGGCCAAAGACAAAAAATTGCCTTTACAAGTTGGCCATATCGAGCGTTTCAATCCTGCCATTCGCGCCTTGGATTTGAATTCACTCAATCCCATGTTCATCGAATCCCATCGTCTGGCCTCGTTTGACCCTCGCGGTACCGATGTGGCGGTTATCTTAGACCTGATGATCCACGATATTGATATCATTCTCAGTTTGGTTTCAAGTGAGGTAACCCATATCGATGCCAGCGGTGTGGCCGTTGTTTCGGATGAAATTGATATTGCCAATGCCCGTTTGAAATTTGCCAATGGTTGCGTGGCCAATGTCACCGCCAGCAGAATCTCGCAAAAAAAAATGCGTAAAATGCGTTTATTCCAAAAAGACGCCTACATTTCCATAGATTTTTTACAGCGTATCACAGAAATCTTCCGGCTGGTGGATGATTCCTCAACTCCAAGCACGATGGTGTTAGGACAGATAGATAAGGGTACACAAAAAAGGCATATTATCTATGAGCGACCGCAACCACCGGACGTCGATGCCATGCAGGCCGAATGGATGGCTTTTCATCAGGCAGTAACTGAAAAGACCCGCCCGATTGTCAGCGGAGAGGATGGCTTGCGGGCTTTAAAGGTCGCAGAAAAAATTAAACATATCATAGAACAGACCACCATCATCAAATAGAAAAGCATAAAAAATAAATGGCAGGCATCATGATTATTGCCGGGGAAGCCTCCGGCGATTTGCACGGTGGGCGATTGGTGCAAGCATTATTGCACGAAAACCCAACTTTAGACATTTTCGGCGTCGGCGGAGATCATATGGCCGCGGCCGGAATGAAACTGTACTACCACATCAATCAGCTTGCCTATATCGGCTTTATCGAAGTGGTTAGACATTATTTCTTTTTTCGCAAGGTTTTTCTGCATTTGCTCAAAGTCCTGGAGAGCCGCCGCCCTGATGTGGTTGTTTTTATCGATTATCCTGGGTTTAACCTTCGCTTCGCTCGCGCCGCTAAAAAGCTCGGTTTTACTACCGTTTACTATATTGCCCCGCAGGTTTGGGCATGGGGTCAGAGTCGTGCTAAAAAAATGTCAAAATATATCGACGCTATGGCCGTTCTGTTTAATTTTGAAGTCGACTTTTTTTCTCGTCACGGCATCGAGACTCATTTTGTCGGCCATCCTTTAGTAGAAAGCGTTCAAAGACCAAAAGAGCGCAAAACCTTTTATCATGAACTCGGATTTCAGATGGATAAGCCCCTTCTGGCCATACTACCTGGTTCGCGAAAACAAGAAGTCAATTTGTTAATGCCTTCGATAAAGGAGACCATAAAAATATTACATCTTCGCCATCCGGATCTGCAATTTGCCATCAGCAAGGCGCAAACCATACCCATCGAACTATTGACGAAATATTTGCCAGAATTCCCAACGGTCAAAATTATTGAAACCGACCTCCATGCCCTCATGGCTCATGCAACGGCAGGTATTGTAGCGTCCGGCACCGCTACGCTGGAAGCAGCTTTATTTCGCTTGCCATTTATTATCGTCTATCGTGTTGCTCACATTTCTTATCTATTGGCAAAACATTTAATAAAAATACCTTACATTGGTCTGGTTAACGTCGTGGCGGGCGAACCGATCATAAAAGAATTCATTCAAAATGACCTTAAACCTGAAAAAATCGCCACCGAATTGGAACAAATTATTTTTAATGAAACCTATCGGAAAAACATTATAGATAAATTAGGGTGCATTAAACCCGCCATAGGCGAGAAGGGGGCTTCGGAAAAAACTGCACAACTCATTTTAGGAATGTTACCATCTAATAGAAAATAGACAGTGTCAGTTTTTGTGATGTTGGGCACAACTGATCAAGCGTCACAAATCGTATATTATAAGATGAAGAAAAATAAAACAGATCTCAAGTTCTATTTAGCGGTAAAATTGACTTGGCTGGTGATTTTAATGCTGGGAAAACTTTGTCGTATCAATTTTCACAACCAGCACTATTGGAATGATCTGATTCGCCAGGGAAAGGGATTCTTGGTAGTATTGTGGCATGGCAAGATGTTGTTACCCATTTACATACATCGCCATCTGGGCGTCGTTGCGATGGTCAGCGAACATCGGGATGGTGAAATGATCGCCCAGACCGTGCATCGATTAGGCTATAAAACGGTTCGTGGTTCAAGCACTCGCGGGGGACGGAAAGCTTTTATCGACATGTTACGGGCTCTGCGTAACAATAAGATAGGGACCATTATGCCCGATGGCCCCAAAGGTCCACGCCACTATTTTAAGATAGGGGCGCTGGTATTGGCAAGCCGTGCAGATGTAGCCATCTTACCGATGACGTTTGCGGCTCAATGGCCCATCGTTCTGAAAAGCTGGGATCGTTTCACTTTTTGGTGGCCATTTTCCCGCGTTTGTATGATATATGGAAAACCAGTCAAAGTCCCCGCAAACCTATCGCCCAAAGAACTCGAACCCTATCGAATTATTATAGAAAAAAAGATGATCGAATTGGAAAAGGAAGCAGATGCGGTTTATAGGAAATAAATGGTGGGGAACGCTGTTATGGCCTCTTTCTTTTCTGTATAAAATAATAGTTTCGTTACGTAATTATTGCTACGATCATAAAATTTTCCCTTCGTATCATTTAGATTGCACCGTCATTAGTGTAGGCAACCTTCACGTTGGCGGTACAGGAAAGACCCCAACGGTTATATTCCTCGCACAATGGTTTCTGGAACGAGGATATAAGATTGCCATTCTGAGTCGGGGGTATAAGCGGAAAAGTACAGGGGCAATGCTTGTGGCGGATGAAAACCAAATTCTGGGCGATGCAAGGACAGCAGGAGATGAACCATACCTAATGGCCAAGCGGCTGCCGGGGGTTCCGATTATGGTAGACGTCGATAGGGTCAGAGGCGGAAAGACGATCCTCGCCAAATTTCATCCGCATATCATTCTTTTGGATGATGGCATGCAACATCGTCGTCTATATCGTAACGTTGACATTGTCACTGTTCGCAGCGAAGATGTTTTCCGCCGACCCAGGTTATTACCAGCCGGACCCTTGCGAGAACCACTGGATCAACTCCGCAGGGCTCAACTTATTTGGATCAATGGGAATTTTTTAAATATGCACTCACTACCTGAAAAATGGACCTCTATTCCGGTGATTGAGGCAGAGTATCAAGTCACTTCTATTTACAATCAGTGGGGTGAAAAAAATCCATCACAATTGCGCCATTGCTCTGCTGTCATTTTTTGCGGTGTGGCCAATCCTGTTTCATTTGTAAATACTGTAAACTCTTTGGGTGTTGACATTAAACAACTACTTTCGTATCCTGATCATCACTTTTATAATGAAAAAGACATTGAAAAAATCCATAATAGCTATTTAGAATGTAATGCCGATCTTATTTTAACCACAGAAAAAGATTGGGTAAAACTGACCGACCATTTCACTTTGGATGAAAAGTGGTATTGCATGGCCGTTTCAGTCGTCCCCCAAAATATGCAAAGGGCCAATGCTATTTTGGAGGAAATTTGTCAATCGATGATGTAAGCAAAGTGTATCATTATAATACAAAAACTTCTTGCAATTTAAGTAAATATTTGCTATGATGTTATACTAATTTTCTGCTGATTGGACGTTATTCATTTATTTCTCCTTTGGGGCGATACGAACAAGATCTTTTCGTCGTTTGCAAATGCACAGATTAATAAATTAAAACATTTTGGAGAACCATCAAGTGGAAGTAAAAGATAAAAAACCTGTAATTCTTATTGTAGATGATGATAAAAATATTTGCAAGATGATCGAAGCCAGTTTACGCAAAGAACGCAAATATGAAACGATGATTGCGTTAAATGGTGAAGCTTGTATGCGTATTGTGCGGGAAGAGCCACCTGATCTGGTTTTATTGGATATTCAAATGCCTGGCATGGATGGAATCGATACCCTTCAGAAAATAAAACAAGAGGACAGTCGAATACCAGTTATTATCATGACGGCGCATGGTACCATCGAACGAGCAGTAACTAGCATGAAGCTCGGCGCTTACGATTTCCTTACCAAGCCGTTTGCACGCGATCGATTGCTGGTGACCGTAAACAATGCGCTTTTGAACAGCTCTTTGCGCCGCGAAGTGGATGAACTGCGCTCTGAATTAAAACATAAATACACCTTTGAAAACATCATCGGCCAAAGCGGCATCATGCAGGACGTCTTCCGAGCTGTTGAAAAGGTGATCAATAGCAACGTGACTGTACTCATTCAAGGGGAAAGTGGCACGGGCAAAGAGCTTATTGCTCGAGCCATTCACTATCACTCTCCTACCAGGTCTAACAAGCCTTTTGTAGCGGTCAATTGTTCGGCTTTACCGGAATCTTTATTGGAAAGCGAATTATTTGGACATGAAAAAGGGGCCTTTACCGGCGCTCATGGTCGTCGTATAGGAAAATTCGAACAGGCCAATGGAGGTACCATCTTCCTCGACGAAATTGGGTTGATGACACCCGCCACCCAATCCAAGGTGTTACGGGTATTGCAAGAACGAGAATTCGAACGAGTGGGAGGCAATGAGTTAGTGAAGGTGGATGTGCGGGTGATTTCTGCTACCAATAAAGATCTTGAAGAAGAGATGAAAAAGGGATTATTCCGAGAAGATTTGTTTTACCGCATCTCCGTCTTTCCCATCAAATTGCCTCCTTTGCGGGAACGTAAGGAAGATATTCCGCTTTTAGCTGCTCATTTTCTGAAAAAATTTGCTGCTCAAGAAGGGAAAACCATCGAAGGCATCTCGTCGGATGCGTTGGATTTAATGATGGCCTATAACTGGCCAGGAAACGTCCGAGAGCTGGAAAATGCGATGGAACGCGCAGTGGTGCTGGCTACCGAACCCGAAATTACTGCAAAAGATTTGCCAGCTGCCGTTAAATCCCTTGGAGAAAAAAGAATTTACGAAGCCGATAATACTTTGGCGAGCTGGATAGAAAAATTGGAAGAGGAGGCGTTACGCCAGGCTTTGTTGGAATGCGAGGGGAATATATCACAAACAGCCAAAAAACTCGGCATTGGTCGAGCGACGATTTATCGGAAAGCCAAAAAATATGGTTTACCGATCGCAAAAAGTTGAGCTAATAATTACATTGTACTGATTGATTAGTTTCCCGATTTAATGGCAGGCTATATTGTTTCAAAATAAAACATTGTTCAATCGTGCCACAACCATTTTTCTCTCTCCTCTATAATCTGCTCGAAAAAGCCATTATTATTCAATTAGTTATACTCACTTTTCTTTTTAATCGCTGGTACATTCTTTGCAGCACTCTTAAAGACACGCTATATATAGTCTCTATCCACCTCGGATAGTAGAACTTAAAAGACATTGCACAAGGTTGCCCCGCAAACGTAATGGACTTTTCATAGTAATCAATTAGGAACCATGTTGGGGATGGGATTGCGGGAGAAATTGGGATGGCAAGTGGAGAAATTTGGCGCGACCTTATGAAAAACGAAAATTTAACGCAATTAGTATACAACCTCTGTTGTGGTAACTATTGCCAAAACGAATTGATCCAGTTTATCAATTTAGCCCAAAAAATTTCCATTAGTTACTTAAAATACCAGGAAACATTGGGCAAGAGGATTAGCAGCAATACGCCCGAAGCAGAATTAGAATTGTCCGATTTGGCGCTGGATTGCATTGCCGAACTATTCGCCAGAGACGAAAACCAACACTTCCCACACCTGAAAAAATACTACCTTACGAAATTTTCGGAAAACCCCCACCTAACCGATGAAGAGACGCTCATTCTCACACGACGTCTGATCGTGAGAAAAACCAAGCAGGAGCTATCGCGAATCTTCCGCGATCGTGATCCTGAAGGCGCAAAAATCGTTCGCAACATCAAAGTTGCCATTCGCTTGTCAAATGACCTCCATCTTTTCCGAGAAATGGGTAAAGAATACGTCTATCTTTGTGAAGAAAAAAATGGAAAAAATTTCTCCTCGCAAAATAAACTAAATAAATATTTGCGTCGGCAACAATTGCCTATTCCCGAAGAAATTCTCCGCGAAGCATTTCTTGAGGAATATCATTATTATGACTCCGTTTCTGCCTCCATCCGAAGGCTACTACAAAAACTTGTCTCTCTTCGGCAATATCAAAATTTTATCTCTCTGGAAATGCTGGTGAAATTATTCCGTCATATAAAATTAGACACCACCAAAGATTGGCTAACCTCTATCGATAAAGTACTCACACCATCTGACCATTTAGAACTTAAGGAAATGGAAGGATTCATAGATATTGTGATGACCAAAATGTGGAACCGCCTAGACTCCCAATACTTGCGCACCAAAAAATTACCATCAGAAAAAGCGGTCATTTACCATAAAGCTCTAAGAGACGTATTATACGATCTTATCCAAAAACGGGACACCTCTTCCTACTATCGTAACTTAAAATTTTATATGACTCACCTATCACAAAAGGAATACCGCCAACAAGAACGATCTATCTTCGAATACTTGGCCAAATTGGCTAAAAAAGAATTTCGAAAATATCTCTACGAAATGTTGTGATTTTTCCGTAAAAATGCTCCCTTGCATGTATTTTTAAACGTTAGAAAAAAACGAAATGTTATTAAACGGGAGCAAGGCCTTTTGGGGCCTGTTGATATTTATTATCATGGATGCGATTAGAAAAAACGGATTCCACATTAATTATCGTGAACTTGAATTATACCTTTTAAATCCACGCACTGCCAAGCGCGGGAATGCCATCCGCCAACATCTCCAAAATTGCCTGGTGTGTCGTGAAAAATTCAATCGAATCTCATTATTTCATGGGATTCTTTACAACGAATTAGCCACATCTATCAAACCATCCGTATTCGACTTTTGTAAGTGCCTCGCGCCACCAGGCACTCATTATGGTCTATTCATCTGTTCAGCTGTTCCAGAAAAAAATAATTTTTATGGAAATGCTTATTTAGCCAAGCTGACTTTTTCCGTTAACGGCCATCTTTCGCCGTACCAGCTGAGCGATTTTTCTCTCCCAACCGGAATGATTGGTATTATTTTTTATTACGACTTGCAAAGGAATAAGCTGTTGTTATTCCCTTTCAGCAATGAGATCAGATCTTTTTCTCATTGGACCCTTACCATTCCTGGGATATTAGAAAAGGCCGCGATTAATCCCATGGGCTGTGTTAAAATCGATCATTTGGATTTTGAAGTATTGAACCATCATCTCGTTTTTTTCAAACATAATTCCATTTACCACCCCAAATTGAGCATTATCCACCTACTCCAATCCTCTCTAGAGTGATTCCACTTTTAAAAATAGTCTTTTAACCTCTAATCAAACTTAATAAAAAATCAGAAAAATTTTTTCTCTTTTAAAAAAAATCTTGATTTATGATGATTTTTTAAATACATTCATATTGGCAGTCTATAAATGTTACAGCATCTAGGATAAGCAGCCAATGAATGAATATTACATTTTGATCATTAACAATGATCAGAAAAACCTACGTATCCTCAAGCAAAACTTTGTCGAAGCTCAGTTTAAGGTCGACGAAGCCCTCAATGAATCCGAAGCAATTAAAAGCATAAAATCAAAGACTTACGATGCCATTCTTACCGAGATCATTGCTCCGGGTATTGATGGTTATCGTATTTTAGAGGAAATTCAAAAGACTCCTCACAATCAACTCTGTGCGGTTATCTTTCTCACCCAAAAGACCGATATCTGGAACCGCACCAAGGCTTTCAGATTAGGTGTTAAAGATTATATCATCAAACCAATACATGTAAAAGAGATTGTCGGCCGGGTGAACATGATCCTCAATCGCATCCATCGCCATAAAATGGAAATGGATTTGGTGCAAAAGCAATTCACCGGTCGCCTGGAAGAATTAAATCTATTTGAGTTGATTCAAATTTTTGGATTTAAGAGAAAATCTGGCATTCTAAGTATTTATAACGAAAATAATTGCACCGGAAAAGTCTATTTTAAAAATGGTGCCGTTATTAATGCCTCAACGTCTTTACAAAAAGGGGAAGAGGCCATCTACAAAATGATGGCATGGAAAAAAGGCAGATTTTCTATGCTTTTTACTGAGGCCTCCGTGACCGATGAGATCCCTGTGAGCAACATGTGTCTTCTCTTACAAGGAGCTAAAAGAATGGATCAACGCGAACAATTGCTGCGGCAACTTCCCTCTCTCGATGCCGTTTTGGTGACCACGTCAAACTTTAAAAAGATTATCGGCACCAGAACACTTGCCAAAGACCTCGAATATTTCGTTTCTCTGTTTGACGGAGAACACACTCTCGGCCGTATCATCGACGAATCTAAATACGACGAGATCACAACCCTTCAACGCATTCTAAAACTATACGAATTGGGTTTTCTGCATACGCTGCGAGATTTCAAAGCTCCGGTCACCAAATCCGAAGACGAGATTCACCCAAGCCCTTCTGTAGAACCAACAGATGAAGAAATGAATATTTATGAGGAAGAGTTCGCGCTGACTGAAGAAGTGTCAGAAACTCTTTTGAATGAAGATGCTTTTTCCCCTTCGCCAAACGAATTTGACCAAGAACTGCCAACCCAAGAAGCTGCCTTATTACCTGAAGAATTTGAGCCCATGCTGTTTCAAGATTTTTCATTGGATGAGTACAGTGATTTTTCACAGCAAGATTACGCCGATTTTCGAAGCGAGCTCATGCCCCAAAACGGTTCTTTACCTTTCAATCAAGAACCTGAAATGCCAGAAAGGCCAGCCGCTGCGTCTGAGACCGCCATTGATTTAGAAGCAGATAAAACCTTTTTTGTGCCGTTGGATTTCTACGAACAAAGGCACCCTGCTGATGTTTTATTAAACGTAGATACGCCTCAAGAAAGTATCTCAACTCAGCCCATGTCGCCCGCAGAGCAGAGCTATACCAAATCGTTACCAGATGATGAAATCTCTAAATTGGAACGAGAAAACATCCTTATAGAACGATTTCGTAAAGCTCACGGCGGAGTCTTGATCTTAAGTACAAATCCTAAAATTTGCAAAGAAATGGTACACGCCCTGACAGGTGGTGAAATCTTTATAAAAAAATTATTCAGCAGTCATAATTCCGACATTTATATGGGAACCGCTGATTTTAAGGGAGGCCATCTCTTGAATATTATTGGCGCCACTCTAAATAATGAGTTCATGTCCATCATAGACTTTTTTTCTTCCTCTTTGCTGGGATATATGATCTTAATAGATGCACAACAGATTTCGTGGAATTATTATCATTATCTCTTGCGCGCCCTTTTCGATAAAATAAAGTTACCAATCATGATTGTTATGACCAGGACTTTTAGTAACGATACCAATGCAACTGTTGAATATTATCGTAAAAAATTTATGATCAGACAACCTCATATGTTAAAAATCTGCGAAGAATTAACACCTGTGAACTCAAAAAGACTCATTTTTAATTTGATCGAATGCTATTATAACACCATCAGACACCCTGAGAACAACTTGAGACCGGCAACTTTATAAGAGATAGAAAATGCAACCTGAAAATACAATAAAGGCTCCCATTTTCATCGTTGATCAGCCGTCCAGCGAAGTCGAGCAACTGGCCTACCTGCTACGAGAATCTCATCTTGAGGTGCACATTTTTAACACCACCTCCGCAGCCTACTCGGGTTTTTTACAGACCCCTCCATCTCTTATTTTCTGTGAAATCTCTTTACAACCGTATGATGGACTGGAGCTCTTTCAAAAAATAAGAAGCCATCCAATTAATGGGGATGCGGCATTTATTCTCACCTCCAAGCAGACCGAATTGGAAGAAAAATTGAAATATTATCAGCTCGATATTGATGATTATATCAGTAAACCATTTCATCCTGAAGAAGCAGCTTGTCGAATTATGACCATCCTCCAAGAAATTGAGCCTCAATATGAACACTTGTTTGGTGAGAAATATTGCGGTTTTTCGGGCAATTTGCAAGAAATGACGATCCTGGATTTATTGCAAACCTTGGAATTGGGTGAAAAATCTGCAGTCATCCATTTAAAGAGAAATTATCAAGAAGGCAGGATATATGTTGTAAATGGAAGCGTTATCGATGCAGAGCTGGGACAGCTGGATGCTTCTGCGGCCTTAGAGCACATGTTGGGATGGCTTTATGGCTCATTTCAATTGCAGATACAAAAAGTAACTCGGAAAAAAACGATCGAGAGGCCAGCTCGCGACATATACCAACAAGGAATGAAATTCCAACATCTCGGAAAAACTTTACTCGAGATGTTACCTCCTCTGTCAAGCATAGTTATGCCGAACCAATCAACAAAAACCAACGGGTTTTCCGAGGACGAAAAACGGCTAATTGCTTTGATTCGCAAACCCATGTCCATTTATGAAATATTTGTTACCAGTCATTTAAATGATCTGCAAACCCTTTCTTGCTTGAACGATATGCTTAAAAAGAATGTGTTGCAATTGTCAGATCAAAATATACTTAAAAGTTCAACCCCTCCTATTGAGCGCGAACTGGTTGATCATGTCATTCGGGCGCGGAAAAAAAGTAAGAATCTTTTAGAATCATTAGCAGCCTTTTTAAAACGGACAAAGAACAATAAAATGAAGGTAATCTATAACAACGAAAACGCCCTTTCCCCTTACGAAATAAATGAGAATTCCCCTCAATTGGTTTATCTAAATCGGTCAGATTTAATGCTGATACGTCAAAAATTGTTAGGATAAGAGCCGAGAAAATTATAAGGAATGGAGTGAAAAGAGGTGGATTATAATTTGCAGAAAGTAGGGGAAATGGTTGTCGTCGGCCCTCCTGGCTCCGACAAGGAATCTTTTCTAAAATCTTTTTGTACAGAAGTAACCATTGCCGATCAAGACATTCTCATCGGTCGTTTTCCAGTTACAAACGATCTGGTTGTTTATTTTTACGGCATTTCTCATTACCCCGACGCCTCCCTATTTGCATGGGATCTCATCGCCAAAAAAATGTTGGGCTATATCGTCATTTTTGACTGGAATAAAAATAATTCCTTTCAGTATGCTAAACAAATCATCGCCTTTACAACCGCCCATTTCAGCTGCCCTTTTATCATCGCAGCTGATTTACAAAACCATCCATCCAATATTCCGGAAACGGCAACAAAACCATTCATCATGCTTTCCAATAATTGTCGCTTCATGTTCTTCCGTAGCAATAAACCAGCAACGGTAAAAAAAGTTGTTGTCACCCTTTTGGATATCCTGATTAATAAACTGGATTAATTCTTGAAATCTGCGTTTATTTGAAACAAGTTCTGATAATTGGTTTGGAAAAAATGAGTTCTAATTTATTGTTAAAATTTGAATTATTATACTTGTTGTTTACAGACGGTAATATCAAAACATTCATCGAATCTCTGGATCTTGACCAATTACTTGTCACTCATAGATTTCTTTCTGAAAAAACCATCGAACTCGGAATTAAGATCAAAGGAAAAAGTTTTCCCCAAGAAGTAATAACCGAGCGTTTAAAAACGATCGCCAAATCACAGAGTAACCATAACTGTCCATCTTTGCATACGGCATGTAATATTTATGAATGTGTTGATAAACGTCCTGATTGTGCTCGAAAAATGGCTATTAAACAAATACCAGCTATATTTTCTCTTGCAAAAGAGTTGATATTTAAAAGCTGAAAACCTAACCATCCAAGTTAGGCCCTAACATGAAATTATTTTTTCCTTTTTGTATCCTCCTCTTATTACACCAATGGAACCCATCTGAAGCAATGATTCGTGAGGGCAACTTTTGCATCTATTACGAGTCGGCAGACTCTCTCCATGCCAAAACAGCTCTTTCGTTCCTTCAGCGACTACAAGAGGAAATGGGGCTTGATTTTAGGATAACCATTCATGATACCTTTCATGTGATCATTGCACCTTCACGCTCTTTTTTTCAGCAAACCATTAAAGGGTACTTGCCTAAATGGACCCAAGGCATTGCCCTCACTGATGCGAAAACGATGATCGTAAAATCGCCCCGTTGGGCTCGTCCGGAGGAAAATTTTAAACGAACATTGGCACATGAGTTATTGCATCTTCTTTTAGCTGAGCGTACAAACAACGGCAAAGTTCCCCGCTGGCTCGATGAAGGATTGGCCATTTTCTATTCAGACCCTTATCGATGGGAAACCAGTACTGCCCTTTCGAAAGCCATTTTTACAGGCTCGCTTATCCCGCTGATGAATATCGATCGGGTTTTAACATTCGAACGCCATCGAGCCGAGCTGGCTTATCAACAAAGTTATTCGGCGGTTAAATATTTGCTTTCGACTTACGATACTGAAGCCTTGAATGTCATCCTCGACGGCATTCGCAGCGGTAAAACTCTTGACGCCTCCTTTATGGAGGCCATTGGCAGTGATTTTCAAACCTTTGAGTTCGAATGGCGCCGCTACATTGAAAAAACTCAAAAATGGTTCTGGCTGTCAGATTTTGATTATATTTGGGTCATCATCCTCTTGCTCGTCTTGGTGATAGGTTTATTTATTCGTATTCGCAATCGCAAAAAAATCTCTTCATGGGAACATGAAGATTGGCTCGAGGATGTGAATTTGAGCAAGGAAGAGCAGCAGATCGACCTCGAAGCTGCTTCCCAACCGACCTCCCTAAAAATATCCCCCGAAGAAGATAACCCTTAATTTTATAATCTTTTATTGAAAAATTGTTAGCAGTTTATTAAATTACAGTATGAGAAGAATTAAGAACTATTTCGAATTCTTGCTGGTTAAAATAATATCAGCCATAGTCCGTACACTGCCACACCAATTTGCCCTTTGCCTCGGGCGCTTGCTGGGGGTGATTATTTTCTATATGATACCCATCCGCAAAAAAGTGGCCATGAATAATATCCTTTACGCTTTTCCTGAAAAAAACAAAAAAGAACGAAAAAACATTATTCGTAGATGTTATATTAATTTTGCTCTTAATATGATTGAGTTCATCCGTTTATCCAAATTGTCAAAAGATTTTTATTCATCATATATAACTTATGTGAATGTGGAGCTCCTACAAAAGGCTTACGAACAAAAGAAAGGGGCTCTTTGCATGAGTGGTCATTTCGGCAATTGGGAATTATTAGGAGCCGCTATTCATGCTCAGGGGTACGATTTATCTGGAATAGCCCGAAGACAACGCAACCATCTCGTGGATCGCCTCATTAACGAAAACAGAAGAGCAGCTGGATTGGGAGTCATCGAATTGGGCATGGCCATTCGTGGTGTGTTTCGTGCTTTGCAACGTAACCAATTCATTGCAATTTTAGCCGACCAGGATGCGCGTAGAAAAGGCATCTTTGTCGATTTTTTAGGTCATCCGAGTTCCACCGCCACCGGTCCAGCCGTATTAGCTCTAAAATTCGGCTGTCCTATTATTTTCGCCTGCTGTGTTAGAGGTAAAAAGGGACGACATACTATTTTTTTCGAATGGATTGATTATTCAGATCTTGACGGCGTTACCGACGAAAATATTCGCATTTTAACCCAGCGTCATGCCCAAACGCTCGAAAAATACGTTCGAACATACCCCGATCACTGGTTTTGGATGCACCGCCGCTGGAAAACAAAACCAAGAAATGAAATAAAATCATGAGCTATAAAAACATATATACACTTAACGAAACGCTAAACCGCCCCTTAGTCATTCCTCTAATGGGGTATCCTGGAGTTCAACTGACAAATTCATCCATCAAACAAAATGAATTCAACTTTGGCCTGCATTATTGGACTATATATGAGCTAGTAAAAAGATTCGAGCCTGATGGCATTTTTTTTCTCATGGATCTCTCGCTTGAGGCTAATGCGTTGGGATTACCGGTTCGCTATCCTCTGAGTGAATCTGCAACCGTAGAATATCATCTTGTCACAAAGACCACCGACCTACAACAATTCATGGCTCTAGATCCTTTGAAAGATGGTCGTATCATGGCTTTTCTTGAGACTGCCCGAATGATGAGCCAGACCCTGGACATCTTGATCGGCGGTTATGTCATCGGGCCTTTTACGCTCGCCGGTTTATTAATGGGTGCAAATGAAGTCGCCATGGCCACAATATGCGATAAGGAAACTTTATTAGGGGTTCTCGAATTTTGTTTTTGTACCATCAGCCGATACGCTAATGCTCTTGAACAAGCCGGTTGCGATATGATCGCCTTTCTTGAGCCTACTGCCGTCATGTTGTCGCCGAGTAGCTTTTGGCAATTTTCGGGTCAATTCATCAAAAGACTTTGCGAAAAGCTTACTGCTTTTCCTATATTACACATCTGTGGTAATTCGACACACCTGTTTTCTGAATTTCTAAAAACAGGTGTTAAAGGTTTGAGCCTCGACTCTAAAGTTGATTTTAGCGCTCTAATTACCAAAACACCAGCGGATATCTTTCTCATTGGTAATATTGATCCTGTATCGGTAATGTTAAAAGGAACTCCAGAAAGAATTGAAAACGAGGTAATCACATTATTGCAACACATGAAACCTTATAGAAATTTTATTTTGAGCACCGGCTGCGATCTTCCTGCAGAGACACCCTTACAGAATATCGAGGTTTTCATGTCTGTCGGAAAAAGAGCCTTAAGATCCTAATTTTCAACGTCGAATAAATTATGAGCACTATATTAAAAATTAACCCTGCGCATCCTGAAATCGACCTTATTACGCGTGCTGCACGTGTTTTGCAACAGAATGGCGTCATTGGCTATCCAACAGAAACCGTATATGGAATTGGGTCCAATATTTTTTCCGAAGTTGCGGTGGAACGAATTTATAAATTAAAACACAGAGATCCAAGCAAGGCTATGATCGTCATCGCTGCTGATGTAATACAAATAAGTGATTTGGTTGATGAAATTCCACCGTCAGCTGAAATTTTAATGGACAATTTCTGGCCTGGCCCTCTTACCATCGTCTTTTATGCATCGGAAGAACTTTCTAAATCCGCTTTCCGAAAATCGAAAACCATCGCAATTCGCATTCCAGATTGTGCCATCTGTTTGGCTCTTATTAAAACCTGTGGGTTCCCCTTGGTCTCAACGAGTGCAAACCGTTCCGGAGAACCACCCGCAACAACAGCCGAAGAAGTGGAAAGACTTTTCGGACCACATCTGGATCTAATCATCGATGGAGGTCAGACACCAACATGTACTCCATCAACCGTCATCGATGTCACACGTACACCAGCGCGAATTATTCGTGAAGGAGCGATCTCCAAATTGGAAATAAATACGGTTCTTGATGCTATATGATTTTTTCGTAACTCTGTCTTTTATAATATCAAGCCGCGTTTTATTGGCAATCGCTTCATCACCATTCCACCAAGGTAGGGATGAAAGCAAATGATAAAAAATAGTTAAAATAGTCAACTTGAAAAAGCAAGAATAAGATTAATGTTATTTCGGATATTAGCCCCTATGCTATTTCTAATAAAACTTTTGATATCATTACAAATCGTCTTTGTCTCATTAGATACCACCAGGACATCCGTTGAACGAGCTGACAAGATGTTCATGACAACGGCTCCTTCCGACACTTTAATATTAAGGCAAATCCCCAATCATGCCTTCAGATTAGGGGAACAGCTCGACTACTCCGTAAAATTTGGTTCGGTTTCTGCCGGTTATGCTCGACTCTCCATACCAAAGCAGGATACCGTCAATAGCAGAGTTTGTTATCAAGTGGTCTCGCAAATGTGGACAAACGCTTTCTTTTCCAATTTTTTTAAAGTGGATGACCTGGTGGAGACTTTTATCGACATCCATGGTATTTTCCCCTGGAAATATCATAAACGGATTAGAGAAGGCAAATACAAGTCTAATCGCAGCGCCGTTTTTGATCATGTCCGCGGCCTGGCTTTCGAAAGAAAAGAAGTTATACCCATTACACCGTTTACTCAAGATATGTTATCCATTTTTTATTACCTACGAACACTGGATCTCAAGGCAGGACAGACCCTATACATCGACAGCTATGCAGATAGAAAATTTTACCCGTTGGAAGTAAAGATCATTAAAAAGGAGAAAATCCACGTGCCGGCAGGAAAATTCGAATGTTTTCTTGTGGAGCCAGCCATGCGCGCTGGCAGCATATTCGAACAGAAGGGCCAGATGTGGGTCTGGTTTTCTACCGATAAAAGCCACTTACCGGTGATGATAAAGAGTAAAATTAATATCGTAGGGTCTCTATCCATGGAATTGACCCAAATCACTTCTATTTCCAATGAATAGACTTTTAGCTATCAAATATTTTTATAGACGCAAGGCTTTTTGAGAGATCGAGCGGTGAAATTTTTAACAGAAATGGATTCAACATTACTTTATGTGGGGCTTTTTCTTTTTTGTTTTATCATCGCACTGATTTTGCTCAAAATAAAAACTTCTGTCGATAAAATGAAAACCTCCCTCGGAACGGTAAAATTTCCCAGTTCACGAGTCGGTTGCATGCTAATCCTCCTCTTAGCCGTTTCGGCAATTCTTTTGCTTAGTATGTTATCCCTGAGCAGAGACTATTATTTCTATAAAGCAGACCAAGCCATAGCTAAAATCGTGATAGAAAGCAAAGACCCTCAAAAGCTTCAGCTTACCATTCTTCAAACGCCCTTGGATAAAAAAGAGGAGAAAATCAAAAGATCGATACAAATCAAAAAGATACCGTGGGCTATAACAGTAGAAACCCTTAGTTGGAATAAGATTTTTTCTAAATGGGGCTTGCGTCCTATGTGTCGGTTGGTTTCTATTACGGCAAACGACACAATATCCTTGTCGGATCAAACGTATGAAAAATCAACTCTACTTGCTAAAGGTTGGGATATTTTTTCTTCATTTGCCCGACGAGTCAACAAGTTGTTCGGTTTTGCTAGCATCCATTCCCTAAGCTCTCCAAAACAAATCGATCTATCGAATCAAACCATTTTAGTGATGATCTCTTCTAAAAAGCTGATGTTGGTGCGACAGGCAGGAACGAAAACAGCTTCTGAATCTTCTGCTTCATCCAATATATCGTCACAAAAAACCCATGAACGAATCAAGTATCCAGTCAAAGATGACGAAGTAAGACGCTAATATAAAAAGGTATTATCGATTGCTTCTCTTCGCTCGGATTATATTTCAAATATGCTTCTAAACATTTCTCAACCCACTCATTGAAGGAAGAGGAGTTGATATAAAAAAAACAAATAGCACCCAATCTCGATTCTGTCAAAGTCCCCATCCACCACTGACGATAATTTCTGTACCTGTAACATATTCAGCAGTGTCGCTGATTAGATAGAGTAACGCGGCAGAGAGATCTTTTCCACTTCCAAGCCGACCCACGGGGACTTTTTGTTGCCACTCTTCAATTTGTTGGTGTGAAAGTGACCCATTATTCATCAACCCCGGCGAAATTGCGTTGACGGTAATGCCAAAAGGAGCCCATTCAACAGCCAATGACTTTGTCAGGATCAGCACACCGTGCTTAGCAATAGCATAAGGAATCACCTTTTGAAAGGCTCGAATCGGCTCAGCATTGGCTAATCCTATGTTGATGACGCGACCAGATCTTTGTTGTTTAAGAATCGGACCAACACACTTACAAAATAAAAATGTGCTGGTCAAATTACTGGCTAACATCTCATTCCAGTCTTGAATACTCAACTCATCAAATGTTTTCTGCACAAAAGTACCCATATTATTGATGAGGATATCCAATTGCTCAAACCGCTTCATAACCGCTTCCACCGCGCGGTATACGGATTTATGATTACGTCCGTCTGCACGCAAAGCCAGCGCTTGGATTTGATATTTTTCAATTTCCTTTTGGGTTTCTGCTGCGGACTTGTCGTCGTTTAGATATGTAAAAGCTATATCAATGTGTTGTTGAGCCAAGGTTAATGCCATCGCTTTCCCCAGACCTCGCGATCCGCCTGTTATCAAGGCCACGCGTTTACGCTGATCGAGCAATGGAGCCGTCATAAAATAATCCTCATCGTAGTGCCTTTGCCAAGATGAGTCTCTTTGATCATTAATTTGCCGCCGTGATAATCTTCGATAATTCTTTGAGCAAAATTTAACCCCAAACCCCACCCGCGCTTTTTTGTGCTATAACCAGCCTTGAACACATCCCTTCTCCTTTTAGCTGGAATACCTACACCGTTATCACGAATATCAATATAGATTTTTTTGCTATTGGGAATAACCCCTGTGGTTATTTCTATTACACCATTTTTCCCTTTAACCGCATCAATAGAATTTTTCAGTAAATTTTCGATCGCCCATTCAAACAATTCTTTATTAATGGGTACCATTCGTGTTTTCGAAAAATTTTCCTGAAGGGTAATTTGTTTGCCAGATTGCGGCAAACGACGGCGAAAATAATTCGCCACTTCTCTCAATGCAACATGGATATCTTGAGGTTCGAGATTGGCTTCTGATCCGATCTGCGAGAACCTGGCTGCCACTTTTTCTAATCTCCTTACATCAGATTCCATATCGGTAAATATCTTCTTGAGTTCCGCAGCGGAATTTTTTCGGCTCTTCAAAATTTCCAACCAACCCAGTAAACTTGAAATAGGAGTACCTAATTGGTGCGCCGTCTCCTTCGCCATCCCAACCCAGATAAACCTCTGCTCACTACGTTTGATACTGCTAAAGCCCCAAAAAGCTGCAAACATCAATATCCCTAATCCACTAAAAGTGAGATAGGGCAGATATCGTAACCGTGTGATCAGCGTCGAATCCCCGTAATACAAGTAACTGAGCACTTGCGAATTATAGGTAATGGGGACTGGTTCATTTTCCCGCTTCATGGCCTGAAGAATCTTACGAACTTCTTTGAGGGCTTCGGGGCTACGATCTTTTTCGGGCACGTTGATGCCTTTCCATGAACTAGGATTCCCGTCTGTATCCGCAAGAATCAGTGGGAAATTAGTCCTCTTCATGACGTTTTCAAAGAACCATCCCAGCCCTTCTGGTGCTTCGATATCAGAAGCGATGCGCTGTACCGTAACCGCATAGAATTCGACTACGTCACGTGCACTGTGGCGCAAATCATCTACCAAACGCTGGATGTAAAGAATGAGCCCTAAAATACTAATGAGCAATAAAATAAAAAAAATCCCCCGCAGTGTTCCAGAAAACATATATACTGTTTTGCGAAAAGACATTGTTGATCCTCAATCTTTAAGTTTCGGTTTAGAAAATGACGAAAAATTTGCTGCCGAGCCAAGAAAAAAGCCGAAGCAGATGCTACGGCCTTTAAATCATTGACTGGTAAAGCTAAAATTTTTTATGCAATCTCCGCTTGCTTTTTGTATACTTTTTTTCTGACCAGCCGCCATTCAGACCACCCTAATACTAACAATAACATAACTAACGCAACTCCACTTAACCATTTACCCAAAAAATACGAACGTGGCGCGAACCGAAAAACGACTTTATGTTCTCCAGCGGGCAAATAAATCGATCTTAAGATATAATTAGTCTTGTAAATCTTCGTTTCCACACCATCAACAAACGCTCTCCAACCAGAAGGGTAGTAAATCTCACTCAATACCATTAATGTTGGTTCACTATTCTTTACTATGATATGAATCTCATGAATATCATACTTAACTATTTCCGCTGAATTTCCATCTGAAGGAAAAATCTCTTGAGAAAATGGTTCTTCAAGAATAGCCATTTTATGTGGATCGAATCTTCCACTCTTCATAAAATCAAAAATAGCTTTTCGTCCTTTCAATGTAACAACAGAATCTACAAAAAACACTCTTGGCAGTACAGTCGTATTTTCATAAATCGGCAATTGCTGAGGATCGGCTATTGGTCGATAACGAGAATCTGTTATTGGTAGATATTGGACAATCAAATATTTCACATTCAGCATATCCAACATAGCAGAATCGAAAGCCAAACGCTGCGAAGATATTTGCTCAATCGGCACTTCCATCGGAGTAACACGATTATCTCGCATACCAATACGCCAATACTTCGAGATAAAACTATTCAATCCATAACGATCTTGACTACCAAAACCAGTCTCTTCTAAAAAATCTTGATAAATACGTAACTTAGCAGCACTATAACCTGAAATGCTCTGGATAAAATGCCTCATATACCAATTACCACTCTTATCATCCAGAACAGGAAAAATTCGATAAAGACCTTTATCCTGCTTCAGATAATTTACAACTGGCGTAGCCTCGAAAAACTTTTTTTCATTAGCTATTGGTTGTGGAACGATGATCTTAAAATCAACCATCCAAAAATCCACTACAACAAAAACCAATAACGATATTCCCAAGACATTCTGAGACAATTTTCTTGCAACAAACCGTAAAATTACAACCGAGCTAAACACAACCAGAATAAGAGCTTTGAAACCATCTATTAAAGCCTTTTGATAAGCGAAATCTCTCTGAGCATTATTCAATGGAGCATTACCACTGCCAGCTAAATCCATATACACAGATTTTCCAAAAAGCAAAAATGCCAGTAATAAACCTATTATCAGTATAAAAGCATAGAGATATTCTCTTATATTTTTATTGACTATATCTCTATCCTGAGCTTTCATGTTTTTATTACGCAATTCAATGAGAGCTTGTAAACCAATAGCAGCTAACAACACCATGCCAATATCAAGTATGATATGAATCATGCTTGGTACTCTGAACTTGTCAAAGAATGGCATAAACTTGAACATTGGCGTATATAGGATAGGAAGATGCTTACCAAAAGAAACAAAAAGAGAAAAAATCACGATTATACCAAAAATCCAAGTCATTTTATCCCGTTTTAGCAGAAATGCTAAACCTGCAAGCAAGAATATGACAATTCCAAAATAAAGTGGATAATCGGTAAAAGGCATTTTCCCCCAGTATGTTGCTCCGCCGAATCCCATGAAAGAAGGGATAAAAAATGTTATCATTTCCAGAGGATGAAAAGACCAACTGGAAGCATAGCTGAAATCAAGACCTCCAGATTCACCACCACGGATAGAGAAACGTTGATAATCCAATACAGAAGTGTAGAGAATCATTGAAAGTAATATACCACAGATAACAGCTCCTACAAATAGAGCTGTGGAATTAATGAGCATTTTTATATTTTTATGAATACGATAATCTGAAATTGCAGTATAAAGAAAATAAATACCGATCATCAGAAATGTATAATAAGTTACCTGAATATGGACGCGGAGCATTTGGAAACCGATGGCTAATGCTAATAGACTGAAATATCGTATATCTTTCTTTTGTAGCAATTCAATTGTCAAGTAAAAAATAAGTGGAATAAGAACAGTAGCTAAAAATTTGCTATTATGTCCATGAACGACAAAAGCAACAAATTGTGGCAATAGAATAATAGCGATGCTACAGAGAATAGAAGGAACAGAGCCTAATTTTAATCCTTTATTGGCTAGCACATAAGTAAAAAAACACAAAATAATGAAATTGATATATTGGAACCAGAATTCGTATTTGTTCGCTCCTTCCTTATCGATAGAGTTCAAGGCTCTTTTAATTGGTTCATCGACCGGATTGATATTAATTGCACTCAGCATACTGCCAAAGGATGGCATACCGCTAAAGATATAAGGACACCAAAGAGGGGTAAGACCTTCTTCTCTGGCTTTTTCAACGAAAGGATTCACCGCCCGCGATGTCAATTTATCGGAAGATTGGAACGATTTACTACCTAACAAAACAGGAAAATACATGATCAACAGTAGGATAGTTGTAAGGACAACAGTAGAAATTAAGGGATGGCTAATTAGAATAAATGGCTTATCCCTCAATTCAGATACTGGCGCTTGCTTTAACATGGTTTTCTTTTTCACTTTTACCCTCAAAAAGTTTTAACAAATCATTTCCTTTATTATCACTATATGATATGATAAATTTTTATAAAAATCCAGCGTTTCTTTACAATTTTAAAAAGTTTTCCTTGCACTCCTTTCGAATATTTTATATAATTCATCGTCAATTTAAAAGGGATATCTTTTTTTTATGATTTCTAAAGACCTTTTCAAATCTTCTGCTATCTACTCTTTGATAGGTGCTTTACCATTAGCATCTGGTGTGATCCTTTTGCCATTTTATACTAATCTATTGCCTGCTGCTGAATTCGGTAATTTAGCCCTTTATATCAGCCTTAGCTTGCTAGTCCAGATCTTGGTAAATTTTGGGCTGGAATCTTATGTGACCGTCTATTTCATCGAATATCGCCATGATGAGAAACAGTTGAAAGCCTGCATGGGCACGACTCTGTTCTTCTTATTACTCCTCGGCGCTGCTTTTCTGCTACTTTCTATGAGTGATGGAAGCTATTTATTTACACTCATCGCCGGTGGGTCTTTGAAGTTTTATCCCTTTGGATTATTGTCTGTGATGACAGGTATATGCCATAGCCTCACTAAGACCTATACCAATCTACTGATCTATCAACAGCGCCCTATAAAATTTTTCTGGATAAATATCTTTCATTTTGTGCTGGTAATAGGCCTCTCAATTTCAGGATTATATTGGTTTCCTAATACCCTCATCGGTCCCATTTGGGGAAGATTTCTATCAAGCTTCAGTGTTGCTATCTTTGCGTTTGTATCCATGTATTACTCCTTTGGCGTCTCCTTTCACTCAAAATTTTTAAAACCGATGATTCTTTACTCTTATCCCATTTTCTTATACTTTTTACTCTTTTGGTTTGCCTCGTACATTGATCGATTCATCATCAATCATTACATGACTTCTTCAGATGTGGCCGTTTACGATGTGGCCATGAAATGTACGCTATTGATCGAATTTTTTCAGAACGGTTTTTCCAGTGCCATCCTACCCAAACTCTTTAGTTATTGGAAGACCCATCCGACTTTGGAAAGCGATGTGGAAGTCAATCGACTTTTCAGCATTTTTTCATTTTTATCTCTTCTATTCGTACCGTTGTTCGTGCTTTTCATACCCATCATTGTTCCAGTATTCGTCAAACAACCTATCTATTATCAAGGCTTTGCCTATGTACCGATTCTCAGTTTGAGTTATATCCCGCGGATTTTGTTTTATATGTATCTTTCCCCTTTTATTTATTTCAAAAAAACCGTTTTTTTACCACGAGTTTTTTTGGTATCGGTCATTTTACAAATAGCGTTGACTATCATTTTCATCAAGCTGTGGGGTCTGATGGGTGCGGTCTGGGCACAATTCTTCTCCAAACCCATTCAGGTCGTGTTTCTGTACTTGAAGAGTCGATCAATTTACCAGTTTAAATATAATAAAATAAAATTATTATATCTACCAATCACATTTATGGCTGTTTCAATACTCTTCGAATGGGGGCTGAAATTTCAATGGCCATTACTTGCTATCTGCCAAATAATTACTTCCATTACAGTAATCTTTTTTGGCTATCGACGCGAATTAATTCCTTTAGCGATTCAAATGATAGAAAAAATCGATTGGCGGATTATCTTCATTAAACGGAAAAATAACTGAGTGATCATCTTTTAAACCTACATTACTTTAAAAGGTAACGATGAAAAAAGCACGCATTTTTTTATCTACGCTGGGCTTTCCAACGTTTGTTCGGAGAGACATTGCGATATTGGAACAAAACTATGATGTCGTTGTTTTCCATTTTCGAACTGTTCCCAAGTGGTTGACCCCTGTTTCTTTTCTACAGCAGCTATGGCCGCTGATTTTGAATCTCCGCACTACCGATGTGTATATTTGTGAATTTGGGGCATATCACAGTCTTTTACCTACCCTTTTGGCAAAGCTCACAGGAAAACCCTCTTTGATTATTGTGGCCGGAACGGATTGCGTCAGTTTCCCATCCATTCATTATGGTAATCTACGTAAGAGATGTTTAAAACAAATAACGCTCTGGTCTTATGAGTTGGCCACCCACATCGCCGCGGTGCACAAGTCTCTTATTTTTTCTGCGTATCATTACTACCGCGGCGACTATCCCCAACAGGGCATTCTCGCATTTAACCCGAAATTAAAGACGCCCTGGACTGAAATCCCTTATGGTTATGATGATCAATTTTTCTACAATATTGCAACGGCTAAAATACCCAATTCCTTTATCACCGTGGCGGTGGGGACAAGAGAACCTTACCGTTATGTTTTAAAAGGAATTGATCTGTTTATCACCGCTGCAAGATCTTTTCCCTCTTGTTCATTTACTATAGTTGGTGATGAACAGGTTGCTATCGATGAGGTTCCCAAAAATGTAAAAGTAATCGGAAAAGTAGATCCTGAGCAATTACGTCAATTATTCAGCGAACATGAATTTTATCTGCAGTTATCGATTTCAGAGGGATTTCCCAATGCTCCCTGCGAAGCGATGCTTTGCGAATGTATTCCTATAGGCAGTAGGGTTGGAGCGCTACCAGATATCATTGGGGATACCGGATTTATTCTCGAAGAACGCAGTGTTGAACAACTAAGAGATTTAATACAAAAAGCGGTGAATTGCGACAAGGCGCGTTTAGCCAAGGCAGCCCGACAGCGCATTATTGATCACTTTCCATTAAAAAGAAGGGAAGAATCTCTTCTCTCATTGCTGGAAAGACTTTTACAAGACCGCTTATCAGGATGATTCGCCCTTGGTGATTAACTCATCGAAAATAACAGCTAACCGCCTGGTCTGTTCCCGTCGTTCATATTGGCCGTAATTTACGTTTTGAGATACTTTGCGAAGTGTTCCACGGTGCGATATGATATGTTGCAAAGTTGCGGCACAAGTTTCTACATCTCCAGGCGAAACCACCCACCCCAGTCCCTCATCGCGAATAAGCGCTGCTGCTTCTCCCTCAGGCGCTACAGCAAAAATCGGTTTCCTGGCGCCGATGTACTCGTACACCTTGCCAGTAATAATTCCCCTGTTTACAGGAGCATCATCAATGATCAACAAGGCAATATCCGTGGCTAATAGATAGGATAGACTCTTTGGATGGGACACGTAGGGAATAAACTCAAACATAGTTGCCGAGGGGGAAGCTTGAATTTGTGCAACAATTTCATCGGCCACACGACCGACAAAACGGACCATTAATTTATGTTTTATCTGTGGCTCCTGTTGTAAAAGTCTTTCCAGCGCTGCGATTAATGTTGTTGGCCGGCGGGGGCCATAGAGAGTGCCTGTATAGGTGATGATTAACTGAGCTGTCCGGGGCACAGCCTCGACGTTTTGCAAATCGGCTGCATCATAACCATTGGGAAGATGTATCCAGCGCTCATCACGCAGATGAGGATGGCGGCTGAGCAAATCCTCTTTTACGCCATGCGTTACGGTTAACACGCGATCTGCCTGTTGCAATACTTTTTCTTCCATTCTTCTTTCGAGAGCCCTGGCCCACGTGGGGCGCCATTGCGGCGCCGAAAGCCAGCCTATCCAGGAATCACGAAAGTCCGCCACCCATGGCAAATTTGGATAACCTTTTAGTTTCAGCGCAATAAGATGGGTGGTGTAAGGTGGTGCCGACGAAAACAAAATTGCAATCTGATGAGTTTTCAGGATTCTCCTACCATAAAAATAGGCGGGATAAAGCCATGCCATACGTGCATCTGGAATGAAAAAGCTCGAGCGAACCCATTCGGAGAACCTTTCTGTTAGTTTCTGCTTTTGCTGTGGATCTCGCGAGAGAGTGGCCACATCTAGCGATTCATCGGCCCTTTTACCCGTAAATTTACGATATAAACGATATGGTTCAACAATAGGGGCGCGATAGATGGTTAGATCAGGTGGCAATTCTGCAAATAATGATCGATCGTAAACAGGATAATCGGCATTCCGGGCGGTGAGCACAATCGGGTCCCAGCCAAACTCGCGCAAATATTTCACAAACTTCAAGGTTCGCTGTACTCCCGCTCCTCCGGCTGGAGGGAAATAATAGGTTATTACTAAAACTTTCTTCATTTCTTCTTCAACAAAAACGTCACACCTGAAATTAAAACCTCTCGTATCAAAGGAATTCTTTGCAGCCGTCTTGCGCTAATCACCGGCCAACCATAGCGCAACTTGTGGGTGGGGCGAATGAAATGATAGTCCTCGGCTATTACCTGTAATCCTAATTGCTCTGCCATTTTTTTCATTCTATTTATCGATAAACGATGGTTGCGCAGGTTTTCCATTTCTTGCAAAAAACATCGATTCGCATCCCATTTGTTGATGGTTATGGCTATTAGACGCCATAAAGGGAACGGGACGGTATGGAAATAGGGAATAAAACGCCAAAAACTATTCAGCATCTGCTGATGACCCCCAAAAGGAGAATAGAAAGGGGGAAAAGTCAATAATAGCAATGTGTCGGATGTCATCATCCGAGTGATATTGGCCAGGGCTTTTTCTTTGTCGGGTAGATGTTCGAGCACGTCCAACATGAGAATCATATCAAAGGGAGTTTGCTGGAGGGGTAAAAAAAATAGATCAGCAGCCACGAATTGGCAATGCAAATGGTTTTGGCGTGCGAACTGGACAGCATGCTTCAATCGGCTGATGCTTATTTCGATACCAATCGTTTGAGCGCCTTCTGCTGCAAAAGCTGACAATATGCCGCCCTCCGCACTCCCGATATCCAACACCCTGGCGCCAGGGATGGAATATCCTGCCTGTTGTACAAATGGAATAAGGTATTCTTCCCCCAGACGTCTTTGATAGCGCCAATAATACGTTTTCTCTTCAGTGTCGGACATTTTTTCGATTAGCATCCATTATCAGCTCTTTTTGCCAGAGAGGCAAATTCTTCCACTGCTGCAACCATCGGCTCCCACGAATACTTTTTCCTTTCCTCCCTAATCTGGCAGGTAAATTCTTCTGCTCGCTTTTCATTGAAAAAGCGAATAATTGCTTCAGCCAACTTTTTACTGTCTTTGGGTGGAACAATAAATCCTGTTTTTTCGTGTATTACCACTTCCGGTAAACCACCGACGTCTGTTGTGATAATCGGTTTGTTGAATCCGTAGGCGATTTGAACAATGCCGCTCTGCGTAGCAGACACGTAAGGCAATACCACTACATCGGCTGCAGTGAAAAAACGACCGACTTGTTCATTCGGGATGTAGTCTTCGTAAAGTTGCACTGCATGGCCTATCTGCAGGGCCTCTATTTCTCTCACATAGCTTTCGCGATTCTCGTAAAATTCGCCGGCAATGAGGAATCTTGCCTGCGGCAGATGTTCCAGCACCTGAGGTATTGCGCGTATCAGATACATCAAACCTTTATAGGGTTTTATAAAACCAAAAAAAAGAATAACCGGCTGCTCAGGCTGAAGATGGAAAAAAGCACGACATTCAGTATGGGAAAACGCATCTGAAGAAAAAACATCATAAAGGGGATGGGCTACTTCTTTATAATTAGCTTTCGGATGGAGGCGGATCAGATCGTCTTTTACCGATGCAGACTGGACAATGAAATAATCGACCACCCGCAATACTAAACGAGTAATAAAAGCCTCCCCTGGCCATTGTTCATGGGAGATGATATTGTCGCACAAAAAAAGTGTTTTGGTGGTTTTAAAAAGGCGAATCAACAGGCAGATAGTACCAAAGCCAGGGGCGAAAAATGGCATCCAATACTTGAAAATAACCAAATCGGGTTTATCTTTGCGGATTTTAAGAAAAGTAGCGATCCAACTGATCGGATTGATGGAACTAAAAATGGGTTCAGCCTCGACGGGAATGAATTCCTTGCTTTCTTCTTCCTGAGTTTTACCGGGAAAAAGAAATTTAGGGTATTGTAAGGTAAAAGAATATATTTTTGATTGATGGCCCCGATTCTTCAGATGATTATGAAGAATAGCGACGAAATGGGCGATGCCCCCCCGAAGAGGATAGGCTGGCGCCACGAAATATATTTTCAGACGATCCATGTCTGTAAACCTTGAAATTCAAAGTTAAAATCCACTATTTGTCCGCCAAGTTGTTCGAGTCGTCTGGCAATCAAGTGTTTTTTATCAAAAGGGCAGTATAATAAGAGGTAGCCTCCACCGCCGGCGCCTAACAATTTGCCGCCGATGGCACCTGCTTCTCTAGCCCCCTCATACATCGCATTAATGTAGTCATTGGTAATTTCCGGGTCGAACTTCATTTTCAATAGCCAGGCCTCATGGAGTAAGGCTCCTAAATCGTCCAATTTACGTGCCAGAAGACAATTTTTCATGGCAACGGCATATTCCTTGCTTTTATCAAGCGCTTCAACCACTTGTCGGTCCTTGCGTTTGAAGGCATCGGACTGTCGCGCCACAATGTTAGCAGACAAACGGGTTTTGCCTGTATAGCATAGTAAACAACGATACTGTAATTCATTGATGATATCCAAAGGGATGCGTAGAGGATTAACGACATTAATTTTCTCATAGAATTCTATGAAATTAAAGCCACCGAATGTAGCTGCATATTGATCTTGGCGGCCGCCGGCGATTTTGAGATCTTCCCTTTCGATACGATAAGTCAATTCTGCTAGTTCGTAATTTGTCAAGGGTAGGTTGAGCCATCGCTGGAAGGCGCCCAAGAGGGCGACACACATGGTGGAAGAAGAACCCAACCCCGATCCTGGCGGGGCATCGCTATGTAAAAACAAATCGAATCCCGTCGGTAAAGAAAAACTTTTGGCAACGGCTTTGACCAAATCGAGTTCGCCATTATACGCAAGATCGCCATCAATGTGGTATTTGGCAACGATATCATAGTCGAGTGAACGAATCCTCATCTCTTTATCATTTCTTGGCTGCAGGGACACATAGGCATATTTATCAATAGTTGCATTCAACACGGCGCCACCTTTCTCCTCCGGATAAGGAGAGACATCCGTGCCCCCTCCTGCAAAACTAATGCGTAATGGTGCTTTACTGCGAAAAATCAATCGCCATACCTTTCAAATGGTTTGTGTTATCAATTCATGTTGGGCACGCTCGTAACTTTCTGGCGTACCAATATCAATAAAAAAGTCGGAGCAAGGAAATGCGAAAATTCCTCTGGTAATCCAAAGAGGGAAAATTTCCATTTCGAGAGAGCAGGGTATGGTATCGGGAATCGATTTTAAGAATTCTGAGGTCAGGATATATACACCAGCATTTATCCATCCTGCAGGGGGGGAGCCACTTTTTTCTAAAAATGAGACGATCCGTTTTTGCTCATCAAAAATGATCGTACCATAGCGACTGGCGTCGGTTTCGAATCGACAAACGATAATCGGAGCCTGTATCTGAGAGAAATAGTGCAACAACTCAGTGTAATTTAAATGAAGAAAGGAATCACCGTTCAAGGCAATAAAAGGCTCATTGAGGCCACAATTTTTTAGGGCGCCAGCGGTCCCCAACGGATGATCTTCGATCACATATTCCATACTCACACCCCAACCCTCACCTGTGCCAAAATACTCAATGACTTGCTGGGCTTTATACCCCAGACAACAAATAATGTGGTCGATAGCGAATTTTTTCAAATATCTGATTTGGTACTCTAAAAAAGGTCTGCCCGCCACTAAGGCCATGGCTTTAGGTCTATCAGGGACCTTCTCACGCAAACGTGTACCTAAGCCTCCGGCTAAAATAACTGCTTTCATTGTCTTTAAAAAAATTTTCTTTTATTACGCCCTGGGATAAGCGTTCTTACGAAAAGCCAAGTTGGTTTTTTATGATATAGGTGTCTTGCTCTTGTCGCAAAGATGCGATCATTTCGCCAAGTAAACCGATGGAGAAAAACTGAATTCCGACGATGATCAACAAAACACCGAAAAATAATAGGGGACGATTTGATAGATATTTGTGCGCGAACAATCTCTCATAGACTAAAACCGCCGAAATAATAGTACCAATTAAAAAGGTTACTCCCCCGATGAATCCGAAAAGATGCAAAGGACGCATTTTATATCTGGTCAAAAATGTAATCGTGGCCAGGTCAAATGCCCCGCGAGCAAAACGAGCCAAGCCATATTTGGATTTACCGTATTTTCGCGGGAAATGTTGTACCGGCAATTCACCGACGCGATAACCATTATGAAATGCAATCACGGGTAGATATCGATGCAGCTCCCCATATACCTTAAAACTTTTTACTACTTCTACGCGATAGATTTTTAGTCCACAATTAAAATCGTGCAAACGGATGCCGCTAAAAAGAGAAGTAAAGAGGTTATAAATTTTTGAGGCCAATCGTCTGGATAAGGGATCGCGGCGTATTTTTTTCCATCCCGAAACCACATCAAAACCGCTTTCCAGTTTTTCCAAGAGTCGCGGTATTTCGGCAGGGTCGTCCTGTAAATCGGCATCCAAAGTCACTACATAACGGCCGGATGCAGCGGCAAACCCAGCCGACAATGCTGCAGCCTTGCCGTAATTTCTCAAAAACTGAATGAATTTTACATTTCTATTGGATCGATGCAAGGCATGAATGACATTTGCCGAATCATCGGTTGAACCATCGTCGACAAAGATAATCTCATAGCGACATCGCATTTTGCGCATTACCGCGACGATTCGATCATGCAATTCTATCAATGATTCTGCTTCATTGAATAGTGGGACCACTATTGAAAAATCATACTTGGCTTTAGTCTTGTTGTCTTTCACAACTTTTCCTAATGATTAGGTCCTACAATTTTTTCAGAATAGCCCTTTTTGAGCATGGACTGGAATGGCTCTCTTAAAATCCTTTGGGGTTAGTTTGCCATTTATTTTCAACTCTTCGTAAAACAAGGTTAACCCCTTTTTTTCTAGGGGGCGGTAAATACGAATGGTTCGTGGAATATACATCCCTCCTAATTTCTTGAACCTTTCATATTTTTCTACTATAAACGTTTCATCCTTAACCAATCGCGTTTCACTTTCGAGGATCACTCCCCTTTTTTTATCTATCGTATATGTGTGTACCCCCAAATCCGAATTGCCGTTAACAAAAAGCACTCCCTCGCCATGATTGACCTGGGCATCCTTTAAATTAACAAGTAGTGGGCTGCCGAAAAGGGCATTTAAAAGCTGATCATATGGTAAATAAAAATCGATAAAATCGGATAGTTCTAATGAATCGCGAGAACCGCTGAAATAGGTGTTCTGCGTCGGCAAATATAAGGTATAAGAATTTCTATCGATGAATAACCAACCGACATCCATCCCCCAAAAGGCTTCTAACCTCAGAAACAATGTATCGGGGCGGCTTACAATAATTTGGGCATCCAATGAATAAGAGCGCCCTGGGGCTGCGATCACTATCCTTCCCCGTCCCTGAAAAGTTTGCAATCGTTCATTATTCTTCAGAATGGTTCTGAAGACGGTTGAATAAGATGTAGTTTCTGGTGGAATAGCAAACCTATTGGTTACAGGCGTACAATTCAACCATAAAATAATACAGCCGACCGTTGCATATTTGCTTAGCTTCATTGCGGTGATGCTTGTTTTGTGTTGGGCGAATATCTCTCAATTTTGCTATTCAGATGGGTTCGTTTGCCATCCATATCCAACGCCCTCTGCCATTGCCGTACGGCGTTCTCTAAATCCCCTAATTTTTCGTATACATCACCCAAGTGTTCGATCACTTCTGCCGAGTCTGCGCGTAATTCAATGGATTTCTCAATTTTTTCTTTGGCCTGGCTGTATAGTCCCATCCGAAAATAAATCCATCCTTCTGTATCTAAAAAGGCGGGATTTTGAGGTTCTGCTTGTAGTGCTTTCTGGATCATTTCCTTTGCCTTGTCTAATAATGTATCACGTACGGCTAAATGGTATGCATAGTTATTTAAAACGGTGGCATTATTAGGGGCAAGTTGTAATAACACTTCATAAATGGCATTGGCACGTAAATATTGTTTCTGTTCATCATAGGCAGCTGCTAAGGCTAATAGAGTCTGAGGATTTTTTTCTTCAAGGGTATTTGCTCGCTCTAAAAACTCGATGGCTTTCTCCACATCATTTGCCCGATTATATACGATTCCTAAGTAATAGGCAACTTCGGCATCGTTAGGGAATTTATTTAGTGCCCGAAGAAAGTTATCCTCGGCTTCTTTAAGGTTATCCACCTGCAACAGGCATAAACCGCGTAAAATCCATATCAGGGTAAAGTCATCTCGTAGAGACAAGGTTTTATCAAAAGATTTCAGAGCTGCCAGAAAATCCCGCCGCAACATCAGAAAGCGGCCGAGACTTAAATGAATCCTCCATTCATTTTCATGCTTTTGCGCCAAATCGCGACATAAATCGATAGCTTGAAGCGTATCACCCTTTTGCATGAGCAGTTGTGCCACTTCAAGCTGTGCTCCTACAACTGTCGAATCGATATTTTTTAAAGGTTCATAGAGGGCAATCGCCTCATCCCACCGCTTTTGGGTTGCATAGAGGTCGCGTAACCGTCGCCGCACTTCAAAGAACAATTTGTTCTGTTTCAACGCTGTCCAGTAGGTTTGTTCTGCGGCCAGCGTATCCTTTTGCAGCTTCTGCAAGGCGCCTAATGCTAGATACCCCTTTTCGCTCTGCGGATGTTGATTAATAATCTGCTGTATGCGATCGATCGCTTTGAGCGTATCCCCTTGCATTACATAATACTGTGTTAGCTGCAATTGATCGGAAACGCTTGCTCCTTCGCGTGAAACTAATTTTTCATAGATTTCAATGGCTTCTTTCCATTGCTGTTTCTTCTGCAACAGCTCATTTAATTGAACCTTCACATCTTCAAAATTAGGTTGATGTTGAAGGGCTGTTTTATACCACTGAATCGCAGCGACCGTATCCTTTTTGGCTTTACTCACTTCTGCCAATGATAAATAAGCAGGTTCATAGTCTGGATCTGTTTTATAAATATTCAGAAAAACATCCTGTGCTTGGTCAAAAGCACGATTTTGGAAAAATAGGTGACCAATACGCAACCGATATTCCGTGTCGGTTAGACCTGCTTCGATGAGTTTATGATAAGATTGCAACGCTTTTGCGTAATCCTTTGTAATAATCTGAAGCGATGTAAGGGTGTATAGCGAAAAAAGATTGTCCGGTTCTAATTTGACGATGCGCTCATATGCTCGCGCTGCTTCAGTGTATTGGCGTAACTGTTCATAATTGGCTGCTAATAGTTCCCAGGCATCGACGTTGTTTGGATCTCTCTGTATCGCCTTTTTGGCCATGCGAAGACTGGATTGATACTCTTCCAAATAGAAATAGTTCTCTGCCATAGCGAGATAAATGCCAGCGGAACTGGTGTCTATTTCCGCTGCCTGATGATATTCTACCAAAGCATTTTTGGTCTGTCCTAAAAGTTCTTCGATAGCACCATTGATGATATGATGCATGGCCTCGCGATTGTATTCGCGCCGCTCTCTTGTGGATTGGAGTTGACGCCGGCTGCTACAGCCGATTGTCAAACCTATTATTAATGTAAAAAGAATATACGGCCAAAATTTTTTTATCATAATATGCTACTGCCTTATATAATCCATGAAGGAACCTACCCTCTTGATGATCTTCTGATGAGAAGGTAAAATAAACATTAATATCAAAAATTCCTTATCCTTTTACTACTCCTAACGGTTTAAGTTTAACCACTTTTTTTGCAATGCCCGCACCAGCCACAGCATCCACCACATGAGAGACATCTTTATAGGCATCGGGTATTTCTTCAGCCATCGTTTCATAGGTCGATGCGCGCACGATAATACCGCGAGCAGCCATTTCCTTTTGAATAGAACGCCCCTTTGCTGATTTTATCGCTTGGGTACGGCTCATCACTCGGCCGGCGCCATGACAGGTAGATCCAAACGTCTGTTGCATGGCCGCATCTGTGCCTAACAGCACATAAGAATATCGCCCCATATCGCCAGGAATAAGCACCGGTTGGCCAATGGACCGGTATTCCTTTGGTATATCCGCGTGGTTTGGGGCAAAAGCACGTGTTGCCCCTTTGCGGTGGACACACACCTTTTTTAAAACACCTCCAACCTCGTGAGTTTCGAATTTTGCGATATTATGAGCCACTTCATACACTACTTGCATGTTGATGGTTTTAGGATCAGCGTTCAAGGCTTTACGCATGGCCTCGCGTGCCCAGTGAGTGATCATTTGCCGGTTCGCGAAGGCGAAATTCACCGCCGAAGCCATAGCGGCAAAATACTGCTTCCCTTCCGGTGATTGAATAGGCGCACAGCAAAGCTGTCTATCGGGTAGCTCTATCCCATATTTTTCACTGGCGCGTAACATGACCTTGATATAATCATCGCAGACCTGATGACCCAAACCTCGGGAACCGGTATGGATGGTAAGAGTGATCTGATCTTTGGCCAATCCTAAAATCTTTGCGGCTGGCTCATCATAAACCTCGGTGACCACACCCACTTCGATAAAGTGATTGCCTGAGCCAAGCGTGCCTAATTGCGCTCTGCCGCGCTCTAAAGCGTGATTACTGACATATTCGGGATCGGCTCCAGCCATGGAACCGTTTTCTTCAATCTTATCTAAATCTTCTGGTAGACCATAACCATTTTCTACCGCCCATCGGGCTCCCGCTTGCAGAACGCGTTTTTCTTCTTGATTGCTTAATTTAACGATGCCTGTAGAGCCTACCCCACTGGGAATGGCACGAAAAAGGGCATCCACGATTTTATCTATTTTGCCTTCTACGTCTTTGAGCTTTAAATCTGTTCTTAACAGGCGAACACCGCAATTAATGTCATACCCTACACCTCCGGGGGAAATGATGCCCTCCTCTATATCAAATGCAGCGACACCACCAATGGGAAAACCATAACCCCAATGGATATCTGGCATGGCAAAAGAATATCCAACTATGCCTGGCAACCAGGCCACATTAGCGGCTTGTTCCGCCGCGTTATCTTTAAAAATATCCGGTAGCATTTGTTCAGAGGCATAAATACGCGCCGGCACGCGCATTTTCCCCATCTTGGGAATTTCAAATAAAAAATCATGAATACGCTGTAATTTCTCTTTCATAAAAATTCACCTGATATATAAATTTTTTTAACTATCATCTAAATTGAGTGATTTGTGCTTAAAAAGTACCGCACCTTCCAGTTCCGACCAGATAAATCGCTCAATTTAGGTATCACATAAATAAGTCGTTTTCAATAGGTCCTCGCAACTACATAAAATCTGGCTGGTGCTACACGTCAAAATATACCCGGGCCATCCATTCATTCTCTTTTATTCTCTGCAAACATATATTATGATAAGTCACCGCCTTAATATCGGTATGAAGGTAATGACGTTGTGGATCGATGCGTTCTCCAGAAATCATTGCTTTCAGGGAATTATCCGTCAATTTCAAATCATGGATTGAACCAACCAACAATTGTCTCGTTTGAAATAAATAATTCAATTCCGACAGCCAATTAACCAAAAGCTCCTGGCTATCCCCTCCATTGGTTTGTACTGGGTGACGTTCATGATCATTAATCTTTCCCTTCGGACAGATCAATTTGAACATAGCTCTGGCAGCTAAAATAAATAGCCTCTCTAGCGAAGAAGCATAAACCTGAATGCCGATATCAGCTGTATGTTCTAGTATTTCATACCTCTCAGGTTCAAACATGTTGTTCCTTTAAACAGTTTTCACAATTTCCAATAATCCAAAAACATCTATCAAAAATAAACTCCAATTTTAAAAGCCAATGATGACTATTCATAACAAGGCACTATCTTGTTATCCGGATATTTAAAATGCGGCAACCAGAGTAAAACCATCAACCGGACAAAAATATCCGTCTTTTTCGGTCGGACGGTCTGAGTTTCTAACTCGTGTTTTAGGGGGTCTGTTTTCAGTTCGATCCTTTCGATTTCCAGATTTAATTCATTTTCCAGCTCTGACAATTGTTGGCGAAGTAGATTCAAATTTTCTTCCGCATGGGCGATATCACTCCGCTCCTTGGCGCTGCGCACACCACTTCGCATCGCCGTTGTCGCTCGACCGAGATTAGTCCGCGAAAGAGCTTTGCGGCCCATCAATGCCGAAAGTAGGGTGGCGCCAACAGAAACCGCCGTCTGGATATTCTGTGAGGCATAATCACTGCGTTCCTTTTCCAACCTTTGTTGCGCCCGTAGGATGCGTTCCTCCAGGCTTTGCATCTTGGTCGCATACTTTTTACGTAAAATCTCAATTTCGCGGTCTCTAACTTCTCTGGCCTTCTGCGAGAGGCGAATACGAAATTCTCGTTCCGTTTCGTTCGGCAAGGAGGTTTCTTTGAGCATTACATTCCGATAGATCTCCAATTTAGCTGTTCGGAATAGCATATCGTTAAAATTTTTTTCCCATATCTTGTAATTTTCGGGTTTAAATGCTGCTGCTGCCAATTGATCAAAGTAGGCGCCTGGTTCTGCATCTTTTAATATCTCTGTCTCAGTTACGTGAGTGGCAATGGCGGAATCCCAATCCACTGCCACAGCAGCATCTGTAATTGGCGCTAAATAGGCATGGTGTTGGGCTACCCCACCAGGGAAATGGACATCTGCCACTCCAAAGAGGACTGGTTTGTAAAAGATTTTTGCCTCCGCCTTCCGTACTCCCCGCAAGGGGGCAAAATATTCTTTAATTTGTGGCGGCAAATTGGGGCGTTCCTGGCCTCGGCTGGAATCTCCTTTAGGAAACGCTGTTGCGGCGACAAATTGGCCGCCCTTTTTATCTTTAGATAAGGTTTTTATTTGTGCCAAGGTCAATGGTCCACGCAAATAAGACAACGCCCATCGCGTCTGAAATATTTCCGGCCGATCCTCATGGATATTCTTCATCAGGAATATCCGTTTGCCCAATCCGGCAATGGCCTTGGTTAGCGAGGCATCGAGATTGGCCGAACTGTTTTTCAAGCCCTCGACGATGCGGTCGATATCTTGTTGCGTCTGCAGGCGGCCGATGAACCAGGTGCCGGCATTGGACAGTGCTTTATAGTCCAAATCCACCGGATTTTGCGTCGCCAACAACACGCCGACGCCAAATGCCCGTGCCTGTTTGAATAACAGCATCAAAGGTTTTTTCGATGGCGGCATGGCCACCGGCGGCAAATATCCCGCCACTTCATCCATATAAACCAATGCACGTAGGCTGGTGGTTCCCGGTTGGCTACGCATCCAGGCAATCACTTGATTCAATAACAGTGTAACGAAGAACATCCGTTCCGAATCATTCAGATGTGCAATATAAAAGATAGAGTGCCGCGGCTTGCCTGCGGCGGTATAGAGAAAGTTATTCACATCTAAAGCTTCCCCCTCCAGCCACGTGGAAAATCCTGGTGCGGCTAATAGATTATTCAGGGTCAGGGCCAGCTCAAACCGTTCTTTTTGCGGATAAAACGAATCCACCGCAAAAGCGCCAACACGATCAAAGGGGGGTTTTTGGATCGCCGTGATCAAACTTGCCAAATCCAGATCTCTTTCATTGTTCCAATAATGATGGATGATATTGGATATGAGAATGTGCTCTCTACTCTTGATCGGATCAGCCGCAATACCCACCAAGCCGAGCAGACCGGTGGTATTGGCAGAGATCAAATCCCCCAACGCCTCTCGATCCTCTAATACTTCTGGTGGCGGACAGGCAAAACTATTGAGTATCGAAACCGGAATGCCTGCGGTACTACCCGGCGTATAGATGGTAAAATCCGCTGATTCTTTTAACTTTTTAATACGTTGACCATCCTGCCCCCATTGGCTTAATCCCTTGGTCCAAAGCTCTGCTTGGTTTTTGGCAAATTCCTCTGGCGACAGCCCTGCCCGCTGGGCATCGTCGGTGTTAATCCATGGCAAAAACTCGTTGGCTTGTAGCTCCGGGAAAGACAATAGTAAATTGGTCATGTCGCCTTTGGGATCGATGATCAGCGCCGGGATATTGTCAATGGCGGCCTCTTCCAAAAGCGTAATACACAAGCCGGTCTTGCCGCTTCCGGTCATGCCGACGCATACACCGTGGGTAACCATGTCCTTGCTGTCGTACATTAAAAGTTCGTCCGACAATTGCTTTTTTTCAAGGTCGTATCTTCGACCGAGATAAAACATCCCTAATTTCTCGAAATCAGCCATAACACCCTCATAGGAATAGATAGTTCGGTTAAGGTAGTATCTTGACAAAATCTCCCTTAACTTTTTCCGCCAATTCCATGGCTTCTTGTTCGGTCGGCGCTTCGGCCATGATGCGAATGATCGGTTCGGTGTTAGAGGCGCGTAATTGCACCCAGGAACGTTCGTAAACAAATTTCAATCCGTCTGTCAGATCCATGACTTCATTACTCCTTTTATCTGCATACTGCTGCACCAATTGTTTCGCATCAATGCCAAAAGGAAGAGAAATTTTGTCCTTGATCATCACGTACTGCGGCAGCATTTCAAAAGCTTGAGAGAGTGTAAGCCTTCTTTCGGTCAACAATTGCAAAATCATCGCGATACCCACGATGGCGTCGCGGCCGAGATGAAGCGCCGGATAGATGATACCGCCGTTGCCTTCACCGGCAATAGCAGCGCCGATCTCGCGTGCACGCATGGCGACGTGTATCTCCCCCACCTTAGTGCGATGCACTGGTACGCCATATTTAGACGCTATGTCATCAATGACTCTGGAGGTAGAAGCATTTACTACCACATCTCCTTTGGTATGGGAGAGGACGAAATCCGTCACCAGAGCCAGGGTATATTCTTCACCCAGGGGAACTCCTCTCTCCGATACCACAGCCAACCGATCCACATCGGGGTCGACCGCGATACCGAGGTCTGCATGATGGCTTTTGACTTCTGTGCACAGCTCGACCAGATTGTTCGGCAACGGTTCCGGACTGCGGGGGAAACGTCCATGCGGTTCGAGGTTTAAAAATATCACCTCACAACCCAATTTTTCGAATAATTGTGGTAAAATAACTCCTCCGGCACCATTACAAGGATCAGCGACGATCTTGAATTTTCGCTTTCTAATTTTTTCGCAGTCAATCAGTTCCAGTTTTAAAGTATCATTGATATGGTCCTCGATGGCAGCAGGATATGAAACAATCTTTCCTATTTGCGCCCAGGAGGCAAAGCGATAGTCCTGGCGTTTGACTCTTTCGAGAACTCTTTCGCCTTGCTCGGGGCTCAGAAAAAGTCCATCGGCAGCCAACAGTTTTAACGCATTCCATTCTTTTGGATTATGGCTGGCGGTGATGATTATACCGCCTTGGTTTTCATCTCTTTGTGTTGCCATTGCCGTAGTAGGGGTTGGAGCCAAACCGATATCCACTACATCGCAGCCAACGGCCGTCAAACCTGCCCAGACCGCATGCTTGATCATCTCGCCTGAAGTTCTGGAGTCTCGCCCGACTACTATTCGACCCGGGCCAAACTCATTTCCATAAGCTTGAGCAAAATGCATAGCCACTTCGGGCGTCAAACCATCGCCTACAATCCCGCGGACGCCGGATATGGAAATCATCAAATTTTTTAATTCCAACAATGACTCCTCATAAAAAATCAAAGTAACTTCTTATATAGTAGGTTTATGACCGTTGATTTGTTGCCGTCTGCGTATGGCTTCAAGTCGCATATGGTCTTTGGCATTATCGTTGACATCGATGGTCATCTGATCGATCATATGATCGGTGCCACCGGCATGACGAACGACTTTATAAATAGGTTCCCACACACGGCCAATTCTGTAGCGTTCGGCGCACTTGTTCACCAATTCATAATCTTCGCCATAATTTCGCGAATACGGGGCGTCGTTCATCCCGAACCACCCCAGCTCAGCCAACACTTTTAATTTGATCGATCGCGGGGCACCGGCTCCGTTGATGCGTAAGAGATTATTGCGGCCGTTCTCTTCCGTCCATTCATCATGGGTCACAATAAATGGTTTACCATTCACCAAAACAGGTTCAACTGTGCCATCTGCTTTTTTCTCGAACACCTGATAGGAACCTATTACCATGCCGATACGGTCGTCTTCTTCATACACTTTCAGGATCTTCTCCACAGCATCAGGAAAAAGCAAATCGTCCGAATCCAGTTGAATATAATATTTTGCTTTTGAACTCATCAGGGCATCATTAAAACACAAACCCAGTACATTCATATCATGGACAATCAAGCGCACGGGTGGTTTACTTGGTTGGTATTTATCACCCCCGGGTTGATAGCGCTTGACTTCAGCAATCGTGGGGTCTTGTTCCCCACCATTGCAAACGACAACGACTTCGATGTTCTGAACCGTTTGCGCCTGCACAGACTCGATGGCCGGGCCAATAAATTCCGGTCGATTAAAAACTGGAATAACTATCGAAGCCACACACGATTCAAATGCTTTTTCCTCTTCCGGAGTATAGGTCACACGGTGATAATTTTGGCCTGGAGCCAAATAGGCCCCAATACGTTTTAGATGTTCGGTGACGATCTGTTCTGCCTCCAACTGGACTTCTTTACTTGCTTTTAAATACGCAAACACATCCTGTCCTTTAGCAGCAGCATATACGATATAGGGAACACCATTGAAACGATTGGACACATGAATAATGTTCCCGTCTTCGAAAGCTTTCAAGCGCAAATCATATAGAGGGTTGTATCGGTATCGTTCATCACAAAATGATACCTTTTGTAAAAAGGCCTTACTGAATAATTGACAATAGCCTAAATCCCAGGAATCCATTAGTCGACCCGGATGCCATTCCAACAGCTTGCGCTCTTTGCGAGTGCCATTATCGATCAAGTCGTAATCGCTGTAAATCATGCAGCACTGAGGATGACGTTGCAGCAGCATGGCAAAGAACTGTGCCGCCGATCTCTTGAACTCGATGACCTGGCTGTCGTTATTACATATGAGTACCGCATCGCCTTTTGCCTGTTTGAGAGCCTTATTTAACGCCGCCGATTTTGAACTCATGTCTGTGCGGACAAATTGAAAATCCATCTGTACAGCTAATGATTCTATCTGTTCATTATCCCCATAAACAATTACCTGATCAAATTTCTTAAATTGGTTATGGAGGGATTGAATAATTTTTTTAAAGCCTTCCACTCCATATGTCAAGTTCTGATAAGCCGAAAGAATGACTGTTATCTTAGGTGGAACCATCGGAAGTCTCCTATATTTTAAATGTTTTGTTTTGCATATTTTAATAAAATATATAAATTTTATTAACTTCTTACAATATATTTTATATATTGAAAGCATCGTTTCAACAAATTATAAAATCGATTTTTGTCTCATATATGCTTCTGAATTTCATTAACTCACTAGATGAATCAGAGTAGATTCAAAATAACAATAACCCATGATGTATGAAAGTCATTAAAGAACCCTAGGATTTAAGGTTCTTTTGCCATTCACATCAATCAGCGTGATTTAAAAATGCATAAAATATTGAATATAATCATTAAGAAGGAAAGTTTGTCTTGAATCAAAAAAAGAAAAACATACCACCTGACCGAAATCAAACTAATAAATTATTAAAAGTATTATGGCCATATCTTATTCTAGTTTTTTCTGGAATGGCTTTATATTGGCATACATTGACATTCGACTATACTTACTTGGATGATAATGAATTAATATTAAACAATCTGAATATCCTGAAAAACATTAGAAATATTGGTTTGCTGTTTCGTGAAGATGTCTTTTTTTCCTTTAATGATGCCTATTATCGCCCTCTCCTCACCTTATCATTCTTGATAGACGCGCAATGGGGGGAAGATTTGAAGTATTTTCATCTAACCAATATTTTCATCCATGTTATTAATGGATGCTTGGTTTTCATCCTCTTTTCCCTCTTCGGTTATAAAAAAGCATATTCTTTTTTCGCCTCTTTAACGTTTGTTTTCCATCCTATTCTTACCCAGGCCGTCGCATGGATTCCAGGCCGTAATGACAGTCTTCTTGCCCTATTTATTATATCCTCATTTATCATGTTGTTAAAGTACCTTCACGACTATAAAGTTAGTCATTATTTATTACACATTTTGCTGTTTACAGCAGCCTTGTTTACTAAAGAAACGGCTTTATTGTTTATTTTTATATGCCTTTTCTATATCATTTATGTGAAAAAAGAAAAAAAATATCCACATGATGTTATATTATTGATGTTAGGTTGGTCGTTGATTGTTTTCATTTGGCTTTTTATGCGTAGTTCCGCCATGCAGCATCCTGTCGGTTACAATCTTGCGGATATGGTTATTTCTATTTATAGAAACCTGCCAGCATTGATCCAATTTTTAGGAAAAATATTTTTCCCCTTTAATCTTTCTGTACTGCCTATTATTCAAGATACAACGATCATTTGGGGTATATTGGCGTTTCTATTGCTTGCAGGGATCATTCTTTTTGTCGCACCAAATAAGCGGTACAAATTTATTCTATTCGGAAGCCTTTGGTTCATTCTATTCCTTTTTCCATCATTCATTCGCCCTAATCCGAATGTAATTGCTGATTTTATTGAGCACAGGGTATATTTACCGCTGGTGGGTATTTTCATTATCTTGGGTGAAGTCGCGTTTTTTCAAAAATTGGACTTCAAAAAATGGCCACACCTTCTCTTAATGATTTTACTAGTGGCCAGTTTCTCCACGATAACTTTTATTCATTCGCAGCACTTTAAAGATAAATTTGCTTTCTGGCTGAACGCAGCCGAAAATTCCCCTCATCATCCTCTGGCACAACGTAATTTAGGGGCCATGTATTTTCTGGAGGAGCAATACGACAAAGCAGAAATACAATTTAAAAAGTCTTTAGCCCTCAATCCCAACGAACCCATGGCACACATGAACTTGGGATTGATCGCCATGAACAGAAATCAATTTGCCAAAGCCGAATCTCTTTACATTAGAGAAATTCAAATCAATCCAAATTATGAAAATGTTTATTTTAACCTTGGTATTTTGTACTATAGAATAGGCAGAATTGATTTAGCCGAGAAGATGTGGAAAAAGACCATCGAGTTGCATAGAAATTTTATCGCTGCTTATGTCAATTTGGCCATCCTTTATTATGAACAAAACCAAATCGATCAAGCTCGGAAATATTTGTTAGCAGCCCATCGGATGGGAGGAACTATTCCGGCTGAAGTTGTAAAAATCATCGGACTGCCCGAATAGATCCTCATAACCAAACAAACCAAGGAATGAGGATGGACTATGCGGAGAGTCGTTGCCGTCATTTTAGGCGGGGGGCGAGGGACGCGTCTTTATCCACTAACCAAACTGCGCGCCAAACCCGCTGTCCCCATTGCCGGTAAATATCGTTTGATTGATATTCCGGTTAGCAATTGTATAAACTCGGGGCTACAAAAAATATACGTTCTGACCCAATTCAACTCGGCTTCTCTTAATCGCCATATCAATAATACCTACCACTTTTCCCTATTGACACCGGGATTCGTCGAAATCTTGGCAGCACAACAGACGCCGGAACACTCCGATTGGTTCCAGGGCACCGCAGATGCGGTGAGACAGTACCTCGGTACTCTCTGCGAACAAAACGCCGACGATTTTCTCATTCTCTCCGGTGATCACCTTTACCGAATGGATTATCGTCCTTTTCTGGAATACCATCGTTCCCAAAAAGCAGATATTACGATTTCCGCCATTCCGGTTGCCGGCGAGCGTACCGAAGACTTGGGTATTTTACGTCTAGACTCGTCCGGTAACGTCATCGAATTTCGTGAAAAACCAAAACAAGAAAACACATCTGACATGAAATGCGGCGGTATTATTTCTGGTTATGATACCTCCATTCATCCAGATAAACCTTTTATTGCCTCTATGGGCATCTATCTATTCAAAAAAGATATTCTTGTACGTTTATTGACCTCCGAACCCTTTTATACAGATTTCAGTAAAGAAATGATTCCGGCAGCGGTTGGAACCTACAAAATTAAAGCCTATATCTTTCAGGGATATTGGGAGGATATTGGCACCATTGAATCTTTCTATAATGCTAACCTGCAATTGGTGGTTTCGTCCCATCCCCTATTTAACTTTTATGACACTGAAGCTCCCATCTACACTCGTCCTCGCTTTTTACCACCCACCATCCTTAACCAGGCAACCATTCAAGAGTCTATGCTTTGTGATGGCTGCGTAATCGGTCAGGCTTTTATCAAAAATTCCATCATTGGGATACGTTCACGAATCAGTGACCATGTTACCATTGAAAAATCCCTTATCATGGGCGCTGATTATGTTCAGACGCAAAACGAACGCGAGGCAGATATTAAAAACGGTATCCCTCCAATTGGAATAGGTTCCAATACTGTGATCCAAAAGGCCATTATCGATAAAAATGCTCGGATAGGGTGCCATGTCAAAATTGTCAATAAAAATAATCTTACGCAAGCAGCTGATGAAAAAAGAGGTTATTGGATCAGCGGCGGTATTGTAATAATAAGCAAAGGCGCGATTATCCCAGATCATACTATCATCTAATAACACTAAATAATCATCCTCGCTTTGGATTGTTGGTTAATCATTGCGTTTTATAAAAATTCTAATTATTTTTTAGAGCATAATAAAGGACTCCCCGTGAAGGATGATAAAAGTCATATCTCTCAACAAACACTTTCATCCGATTTAGCACATTTTCTATCGCGAATGAAAGTGTCGCTCGGAGGCATCTTTGCCCCAGACCGCGACATCTATGTGTGCCGTGTTCCTATGAACCTGGCCGTGATGGGTGAACTTGTCGCGCCAGTATGCGATCTTGTCATTCACTACCCATTACAACAAGCGATGATAGTGGCCATGCAAAAACGGGTAGATCGCCGTATTATCATCCGCAGCTTTATACATGAACCGGAACAAGTTTTCACGGACGAGCTTCTGCTGGATGGCTTGTTTCATAGAAATCATTTAAGAAATCCGCAAACCTTGCGCAAAGAGTTTTCCACCAAAACCGATCGAGCTTGGATGGGATCCATTCTGGGGAGTTTATCGAGCTTGATCACTGAAAATATCCTCCCCACCCTAAATCATGGCTTCAACCTAGCCATTGAAAGTACGTCACCTCTCGGCAACGGCGCTATTTCGATATCTGCCATCCAATGCGCTCTTTTTTTGCTTCTAAAAAAGATTTATTCTATCCCAGTGGACGATTTGCGCCTTTTGGATTTACCTGGTTTATTCGCACAAGACTTTTGGGAAAAGATCAGTTCAAAAGCCGCTTTATTATCGGCGGCATTATGCCAAAAAGATGAACTGTTGATCTATTCACGTCAACAGAATCAAATAAATTATAAAGATCTAACATCGCAGGGAATTCAATTTGTCGGTCTTCATTGCGATGTATCGTCCATTAAGAACGAAAAATATTGCGATTTTGGGATATCTTTATTAATGTGTTCTGACCTTATCGATGCAACCCAAAAATCAAAATCAGAATCACCTAATCGTGAATCCCTTGTAAATATCTCTCCCGAGGAATGGCTTTTACACTGGTCTAACAAAGTACCGCATTCGATCCAAGGAAAAGAATATCTCGATATGATACATCATCGTGTTCCATATAAATCATTAATCCAAAAGGATAAAAAATATCCCATCCGGCGAGTGGGAGAATATGCGATCAAAGAGCATCATCGTAACAAACTTTTCTTAGAATTGCTCGATGCTTACTTGAATAGTCAGGATAAAGAAAAATTAATAGCTGCTGGTGCTGTGCTAAATGAATCGCAAAAGGATTGGGAAGATATTTGTGGAAAATATTGCCAATTATTTGATGTTGTATTCGAGATGGTTCGTAAGCTGGGTCCAGAAAAGGGTTTTTACGGTGCCCGATGTTCTTATGGCGGTGACGAGGGAATAGCAACCCTTTTAACTTTTGGTAAAGTAGATGATTATCTTAAAAATATTGCAGCTCAATTTAAAGCCAAAACAGATCTTAACCTGAGATGGCTGACGGGAAGTTCTGACGGTGCCCTGAAGAGCGGAATCGTCACCACACGATTTGAATAAATAGATGGATCTCATAGTTGCCGAATGAAAATAAAAATTAGATATATCGATGGCGAGCGGCTAAAGCGTTCCATCCTCGCTTCTGCGGCGCGAATTGCTGAAATGCAAGAGAAATTAAATAGCATTAACGTCTTTCCCGTTGCGGATGCTGACACAGGAACGAATATGGTGCTCACCATGCAAGGTATCGTCCAGAGCACGCAAAACTGTCCTTTCTCATCGTTCGATAAAGTCTGTGCTTGTATTGCAGAAGGCGCATTGAGTGGCGCTCGTGGTAATTCGGGTGCGATCTTGGCACAGTTTTTTTATGGCTTAGCAGAAGGGACCGATGGAAAAGAACGGCTATCTTCCCATGAATTCGCCCAAGCCGTTTCGCATGCCGTCCATCGCGCCAGAGAGGCGCTGGCTGATCCCAAAGAAGGGACCATATTGACCGTCATGCAAGATTGGGCTGATCATCTAAAGCATCATGCCATTGGTGAAAAAGATTTTGCGCAACTATTTCGGGACGCATTGAAACGCGCACGTCAATCACTGGCCGATACCCCTAAAAAGTTACAACTTCTGCGCAAGGCTGGCGTCGTAGATGCCGGCGCACAAGGATTCGTTCATCTTTTGGAAGGGCTTACAGACTTTATTGATACCGGCAAAATTGCTGCCTTTCGTGCTACCACGCATGCGGTGGAAAAAATACGCTCCTTTCATAAGAAATTTGATGATGTAAGGTTCCGTTTTTGCACCGAATGCCTGATCCACGGTTCAAATCTGCAGCGGTTGGTTATTCAACAAAGATTGTCTCCTTTCGGCGATTCGCTCATTGTGGTTGGTGGCAGACAAAAAATACGGGTTCATATTCACACCAACGACCCCGAACAAGTATTTGCCGCTGCTGCTGATTTCGGCAGCATCTCTCAAAAGAAAACGGAAGATATGCTTAAACAAGTCGAAGCAGCTACGTTCGTTCGCAAAAAGGCTATTGCCTTAGTTACCGATTCCACTTGCGATCTTCCAAAAGAAAATGTTGAGAGATATAACATCCATGTCGTGCCTGTGATGATTAACATCGATAATAAAAGTTATCGAGATAGGACAGAAATAAGCACCTACGACTTTTACCAGATTCTAAAAACGAACCAGCAAAAACTCACCACCTCGCAGCCACCTGTTGCAGAGTTTACCAAGGTATTTGAACCATTGGCGGAAAAGTATAACACCATTCTATCTCTGCACATTTCCGAAGCTCTTAGCGGCACGATCAATGGCGCTAGAACTGCTGCAAAAAATATCCAGAGCCGTACTCGATTCGAGATAATCAATTCACGCACCACTTCAGCTGCTTTGGGTTTATTGGTGTCCGAAGCGGGCCGCCTGATAGAAACAGGATCGTCCATAGAGGAAATCGTTCAACATCTTCATCGGGCTATTGAACATGTCCGCTTGTTTGTGAGTATTCCCACTTTAAAATATTTGATGCGCAGCGGACGTCTGCACGTGAGCAAGGGCCTATTAGCTACATTGCTACAAATCAAGCCGGTGATCAGCATAAACAGAGAGGGTAGGGTTGTTGAAATCGCCAAAGTCATCGGCCGCAAACGAGTAGAAGAAAAAACCTTAGAACTTGCCATCCAATATGGCAAAACCTTCCGAAATCCTAAATTCAGTATTGTCCATATTCTTTCGCCGGAATTAGCAGCCAGATATCGCCATGCGATTCAATCCTATTTTTCCGTCCAAGACGTGCCTATCTTAGACGCTTCTCCTGCTTTGGGTCTGCATACAGGTGTCGGCAGCGCTGCTATTGCGGTTTTGGGGGATTATTAAATTTAGTTAAGGGATATTATTTATGTGGTTATTAATTTTATTTATATCTGCTTATCTTATCGGCTCAGTGCCCACTGCCATTATTGTAGGCAAAGCATTGAAGGGCATCGATATCCGCGACTTTGGTTCTGGTAATGCTGGCGGTACCAATGTTTTTAGAGTCCTGGGATGGAAACCTGGACTTTTTGTGATGCTCTTCGATGTATTCAAAGGATTTCTGGCTACCTACTGGCTGCCGCAATGGCTGCCTGGGGCACCCCTCGAATTATCAACAGCCCAGCTTTTATCGGGCTGTGCGGCTATTAGCGGTCATATTTGGACGATATTTGCCGGATTTCGCGGCGGCAAAGGCGTCGGAACAGCTGCAGGGATGTTACTGGCGTTATTTCCTCTGGCACTAGTCATGTGTTTAGGTATTTTCCTGGTCGTGCTCATCATCACTCGCATCGTATCTATCAGTTCGATCACGGCTGCGCTCTCATTCCCAGTCATCTTAACGCTGTTTCGTCACCTCCTCCATATCGACGTGCCGGTACCATTGTATCTTTTTAGCTTTGTGGCTGCGGCATTAATTGTTTTCACCCATCGTTCCAATATCAGGCGCCTGATGGCGGGCACCGAAAACCGAATTAGTGGTAAAAAAGTTTTTCATTAACAATAGGCTATCTACCCCATGAACCATACCATCGAAATATTCTTTTTGGGCACCGGAGCTGCTATTCCCTCACTAAGGCGAAATTTGCCAACCCTGGCTATCTCTTTTGAATCAGAATTAATCCTCTGCGATTGCTGTGAGGGTACTCAACAAAATCTCTTAAAACTTCATCTATCAGCCAGTAAAATTCATCATATTTTCCTGTCCCATTTACATGGAGATCATATCTTTGGCCTTCCGGGATTATTAACTTCTCAGCAATTGCTCGGACGCACCAACGAAATGCATTTATGGGGGCCTCCAGGAATCCATTCCTATATCCATGCTATCGAACAAGTAACAGGCTATAAGATAAGATTTCCTGTGTTGATCCATGAATTTAATGAACCAGAGCCAGAGCCTATCCATTTACCTTTCGTATCGTGCACTGCCCGATTGCTCCAACACAGCATCCCTTGTTACGGATTCCGGTTTGAAGAGGCTGCCAGACCCGGCAAGTTCGACGAAAGAAAAGCTCGACAACTAAATATCCCCAATAATGCCCTTCGCGGCGAGCTGATAAAAGGTAATCCGATTACCTTAGAAAATGGCAGGATTATTTTTCCGGACGAAGTAGTAGGGCCTCCACCACAAAGGAAAATTGTGACTTACTGTACCGATACTCGTCCCTGTGAAGCATCCCTCTCATTGGCAAGGAATGCCGATGTACTTTTTCATGACAGTACTTTCATGCATACTCTACATCCACGGGCGCTGGAGACCAATCATAGCACCTCCGTTGAAGCGGCGCAAATAGCAAAACAGGCGAACGTCGGACGTCTCTTTCTTTGGCATATCAGTGGACGCCACGAAGAAGCCGATGAAGCCATAATGTTAGAGGAAGCTCGTGCTATTTTCGATCAGAGTCATATCGCAGAAGACCTCTCTTCCTGGTGTATCGAATAGGTTTAATGTGGATGTTGACTCGAAAGGATAAAATAACGGCAGCCATTTTCATTCCGACTGGGATAATGTCCATCTCCGTCGCCTCCATTCTCATAAAAATTTGTGCCGCCCCCCCAGTCATGATCAGTGTTTATCGTCTCAGTATCGCTGCGATGTTTTATTTATCCGTAATGAAATTACAGAGGAGAAAAGTTTGGTCGCCATTAACAAAAAGAGAACGTCTTCTTGCCGTCTGCTCGGGGCTTTTCTTATCCCTGCATTTTATAACGTGGATCAGTTCATTGAAATATACTTCTGTAGCCAGCTCCGTCGTTTTAGTACAGATGGCTCCTATTTTTGTAGCATTTGGTAGTTACTTTTTAATACACGAAAAGCCGACGAATGTAACGTGGATTGGCATGGCCATAGCATTAAGCGGAAGCATCCTACTTGCGATTGATGATTTTTCCGGCCAATTTTCATCCGTTATTGGCAATCTTCTTGCGCTGATGGGTGCCTTTTGTGCGGCTGGCTATTTCCTCATCGGCAGAAAACTTCGATCACAATTGATTACAACCCATTATGTCAGTCTCGTCTATTCCATCGCAGCTTTGATTACCATTTTTCTAGCGCTTTTGCGAAATGAATCATTTGTGAATTATGAAGCAACGACCATATATCTATTTTTCGCCATTGCCTTTTTCCCGCAAATTATTGGCCATACTAGTCTCAACTGGGCTTTAAAACATTTTACCGCCACCGCTGTATCTATCATTGCCTTGGCAGAACCCATTGGCGCTTCTATTTTAGCTCTTATCTTTTTGCATGAACCTCTTACCCCTTTCAAAATTTTTACCGGACTCATCGTCCTTAGTGGGGTCATCATAACTTTACTAGGAGATCGTGAAAAAAAGAACAATCCGCCTATCAATGACCAATAGATGTATCATGATTTCTTGAAAACGTGATTTTTATCGCTTAACTTCATACCTTGAAATTTGAATAATGTAGATTTGAACCATCTTTTATAAAGCTTTAAACTATGATACAAATTTTCCACTTTGGCCACAAAAATAAAAATCGCTTACTTGCTGGTCTAAAAATGGGCAACTATTCCTATTGTTATCATCAGATAATAAATGGTTGGCCATTTGGTAGCGACTTTCAAAGAGAGGATGTTATTCTATTTTGTATCGAAGATCGTAACGAGGATTATCGACTATTTATCCAAAAACTTCAAGAAAAATCCGTGCCGATGACTCGGATGGGATTTATCTTCTTTTTTTCCCCCTCCGACGCAAATGCTATTTCTGAGCAGGAGTTTCATCAATACCTTCCAGAAAAGCCTACAACTTGGCAAATTTCCCAGGCTATTCGCAATATATTGGATACTATTAGGTTAAAGAAGGAATTGCAAAAGATTAATCTCGAGCTGCAAACTCGTACCCAAGAATTAGCAGAATTGAATAAAATAGGCATCGCGCTCTCTGCCGAACGAGAATTAGATACTTTATTAGAATTAATTTTGCAAAAGGCGAGAGAGATCACCTCGGCCGATGCTGGCTCCTTATACTTGATTGAAAAAGATCCCCTCATCCCTGCCGATGAGAATAATTTTTGGATCGACAAGCAGTTAAGGTTTAAATTGGCTCATAATGATTCCATTTCCTCCAGTTATCAAGAATTTGTCATGCCGGTAGAGCGTAAAAGTATGGCGGGATATACCGCTCTCTCGGGACGACCTCTGAATATTGAGGACGCTTATCATCTCCCAAAGGACAGCGCCTTTCAACATAACCGCAGCTTTGATGAAAGAATGGGATACCGAACCAAAAGCGTCCTCTGCCTCCCACTTCATTCACATCAGGGAGAAATGATTGGGGTGCTGCAGCTTATCAATCGGAAAAGGGATGCGAGCATCCGACTAACATCCCCTGAGAAGGTTTCAGAACATGTCATTCCTTTCGATCACCGTTGTGAAGAGTTAGCTCTATCCCTAGCTAGCCAAGCAGCGGTCAGTATTGAAAACATGCGCTTATATGAGGAGATAAAGCGGCTTTTTGAAGGATTTATTGTCGCCTCAGTACATGCCATTGAACAACGTGATCCCACTACTTTTGGTCATTCCGAGCGGGTGGCAAAATTAACCGTAGCGATGGCTGAGCAAGTGTCTCGTGAAAAGTATGGCCCCTTCAGAAATCTGTCCTTTAGCCGGGATGACATCCAACAAATTCGCTATGCTGCCTTATTGCACGATTTCGGTAAGATCGGTGTTAGAGAAAAAATCCTCACCAAAGCAAAAAAGTTGTATCCAGAACAATTAGAAACTATTTTTCTACGCGGACGTTTGATTAAAAAAACGCTGCAATTAACCGCATTACAACAATCCATATTAAATAGTTATGACTGCTCCAAAATCGACAGCCAATTATTATCACAAGAAAATTTACAGAAGCAAATTCAAGAGATTGATGAAATTTTGGAGTTTATCAAAAAAATCAACGAACCTTTTGGGATAGACGAAGCAGCTCTGCTTCGCTTGCAAAAAATCTCCCAATTGAGCTTTATGGTTGACGATCAACAACAACCGTTACTAAATAAAGAAGAAGTAGCCTTACTATCTAGTAGCCATGGTAGCTTGAGTCCTCAAGAAAGAAAGGAAATAGAATCTCATGTTACCCATACCTTTAATTTTTTATCGCGAATCCCCTGGGCTTCACATTTGAAAGAGGTACCTAATATCGCTTATTCACATCATGAAAAATTAGATGGTAGCGGTTATCCACGAGGATTGAAACCTCACCAAATACCTTTACCTGCCAGAATGATGACAATTGCTGATATTTTTGACGCTCTGACCGCATGGGATCGACCTTATAAAAAGGCGGTATCCGTCAACCGTGCCCTGGAAATTTTAGAAGCAGAAGCGAAAGCAGGAAAATTAGACTTGGATCTGCTAAATCTTTTTATAAAAGCAGAAATTTTTCGTATTGTTTCTCCTTTAGAATCTTAAAATGTGAGAAAAGCGAAAAATATAGCCATTTTATGAATTAACAAAATTTCATCCTTTTTGGTTCATTTTTATTCAAAAAATCATTGACTTTTGTAAATTACAATAATATATTTTATTACCTCCAATCAGCCGAAAAAATTTTAATATTTTTCTTTTTGATATATTTAAGTTCTTTATCGGCTGCCGTTCAAAAATGACTTTCTGCAGATATCATATCACAAATCCTAATAATTAGGCGATAGTGATAATTCCTCTTTATATCAAGGGTTCCTTTCATTAATTTCCAAAGTAGCGATATTATATATATGTATTTTCAAAAGTTATAGATAGAAAATGAAAGCATATTTCTTAGGTTCTGTGTAAACTAATCTTCTGATTCTTTCTCAACGCAGTAACGAGAAATCGATTCAAAACATTTAGCTCGAATCAGCGTATATATATCTAAACTGTTTGTATCATTCAATTCGGAGCGCATTTTATGTACGCAAATGTCTCAGCCCATCCCTATCAAACTCTTCGAGAAAGCATTGCTGACTATTCTGGCTATGAAGAAATTGCAAACAGAAAAAAAACAGATCATACTATTCGCTCTTATTTTATCGGACAAATCGAAAAATTAATGTCCTTGTTGAATACCCTCCCCAAAACGGATATACCAGATGATCAACTATTACTATCAGATTTGACCAGCCGCACATTAAAAATGCTAACCACGATCTGTCAAAGCCTAAAAAATCCAACCTATAATGAATCGCTCTTTTTTGTTAGCCCTAAATTGAAACAATGGGTACTCGAAAATATCTACCAATTTGAAAATACAATGTATCGCGAATTATCAGATATTATTCTCGAAATAGAAACCTTGAAGGATAATCAACTCGCTAAAGAAGCCATAGAAGATCATTTTTTACATATTAAGGATTTTATCGACAATTTCAATCAAGCTTTATTCGAACGAGAATCTCTGCTATCTGGAGATGAAGTATAGAAATTTTCATGGAAGCAATATGAAAAGTTATACCGAGTATCTTTGGTTTAACACCAAAAAGCATCGTGAGTTTATTAATATCACCTCCGAGGTTGAAACGGCAGTCCAAAAAAGTGGTATTCGCGAGGGTATGGTATTGGTCTCTGCAATGCATATTACGGCAGGTGTTTATGTAAACGATGCTGAATCCGGACTATTACAAGATATAGAAGAATGGCTGCAAAAATTAGCCCCAGAAGGACCAAACTATCATCACCATCGAACCGGTGAAACAAACGGGGATGCTCACTTAAAAAGCCTGTTGATTCATCATCAGGTAATCATACCTATCACCAACGGCCATTTAGACCTCGGCCCTTGGCAGCAAATCTATTATGCAGAATTCGACGGCCAACGCCGAAAACGAGTTGTGATTAAGGCTTTAGGCCTAAGCTAATTAATGCGCTTTCCTCTGATTTTCAGGTAAACTGGTCTTTTTTACTTATTCAAAATCGCAAAACAGATACTTTGGTATGCAGATACAGTATAATCGTCTTAACCTTTCTCTATGTCTACTAACCGCCATATATGACTGTTTATTTGAGACACCCTTTGGTCAAAAACGAGCCAATAGGAGATAATTGCTTCGTTCTTTTTTTATGAGATCTTCAAAACTTCGCAAATATTTAATGATACTTTTCTTTTAACGCCTTATTTAATGTTTTCTATTATGTTAACTATTTTATTTTTTTCCTCATATCTAAAATATTATTAGGATATAATACAAAAAATTTGTATTTTGGTTTAAAATTTGCAGGCATTTGCAGGAACATTTATTTAAAACAAACCGTTAAAAAATTATAAGAAAATCGTCTCAATTCGTATATTGCGGATTCTGTTTTAATTGTCTTTTATAACCGACTTTTCATCCATTGAGAGAGTCAAGTTCGAACGCATCTAAAAATTAAAGTTTGCGTGATATAATTTTCATTGTTGTCGTATGGTTTATACAATATCTCACCATTAAAAGGAGGATCTATCATGTCAGAAAATGGCTCGAATCACGATAGTTTTTTCAAAGGTTTTGTGATTGGTGGTATCGTCGGCGCCTTAGCGGCATTACTCCTGGCACCCAAATCGGGTAAAGAATTACGCTCAGAGATCATCCGCAAAGGGGAAGAGGCTATAGAAGGCTCTAAACGGCTCTATGAGGACGCTAAGATAAGAGCCGAGGCGATCATTTCAGACGCAGTCGAAAAAGCTCAGGCTCTCAAAGAAGAAGCCTCTGCCCAGCTAGCCATAGCACGACAGAAAGCAGAGTCGATTTTATCGGGCGTCGAAGAAAAAGCCGAAGAATTAGGCGAGACGATTAAAGGCGGTTTGAGCGAAACCAAAACTGAGGTCTTGAAGAAAAAATCCAGACTCTCTAAAGCGCTCGGTGCAGGAGTAGACGCAGCGCGACAAGAACTAACAAAAAAGTAATCTCTCATTCATAAGGAGATCCACCGAATGTTGCTCACCGTCAGCGTGGTTGTGGTGGCAGCAATGATGGTCATCACATGTATCGTTGCCATTATTGCGCTCTTTTATATCATTCGTGCAGTAAAATCTGTTCATGCTTTGGCAGAAACCGTGCGCCCTCATATTGCTCCCATCAGCCATGATATTACCATCATCACCCAAAAGGCGAGTGGGATCATCGATTCCGTTCAGAGGCAGACGCTCATGATAGAAGAAAGTGTCGCCTCATTTCGCGAATTCTCTGCAGGGGTAAAACGATTTCAAGAAAACTTTTTAGCCAAAGTGGCGATGCCTGCCGTCAAATTCTCTCGTATTTTTTCGGCGATAAAAGTCGGGTTGGAGACTTTTGTGAATAAATTTTTCCGCCCAGAACCGTCAGCAGAATAATCCTGGTTTCGATATATCCCTGCCTCTAAATATTGAGGCAGGGATTTTTTTCCTATTGATTGTTACAGCTGGATGATATCGATAGAAGAGGGGAATCTCCTGGCAAAGGACCAAGATCCGAAGCAGCACAATTTTCTATGACCTGCTGGGGGGTTTTAGCGCCAGGTATAGCTGTATGACAAGCGGGGTGAGAAATACAAAATCTCAGACTAATTTGCGCCATGCTTTGACCCGGAAAGCTATTAAAAAAAGGCTTAAACCTTTCCAATTGCAACAGATATGTTTTCATTTTATCTGGTGAAAGATTCATACGCCGATGATCTTCTTCTGCAAATTTGCTCTCTAAAGTAAATTTTCCCGTTAAAAATCCAAAAAGCAAGGGGATTCTTACGATTACCCCGATACCATATTTCTTCGCTTTTGGTAAAAGCTCTTTTTCCGCCTCTCTTTCCAATAAATTATATCTCACCTGGATACAATCTATCAACTCATGGTATTGATCCAATAAGAACGCCTGCTCCGATTCTTTAAATGATTGTACACTCCAACCAGCATGAATAATTTTTCCCTGCTGTTTTAATAAACTTAACGCTTCCCATGGATCATCTATTTGTAGTCTTTCCAAATCCGGACTATGAAGCTGCAGGATATCAATTGCATCGACTTTTAGCCGTCGCAGACTTTGTTCAACAGCAAATAAAATGTAATCTTTATTTGTATTCTGACGGATGGGGCCATAACCTATATCATCTTTTGCGCTTGCATGATAAAAATCGTTTCCCGCCTTTGTGGCAACAATGACGCGATTTTTCCCCCTTTCTCGAAGTACCTCTGCGATTAATTCCTCAGAATGCCCAAATCCATAAACATCCGCCGTGTCGATCAGCGTCACACCGTTATCGAGTGCCGCGTGTAAGGCTTTCTTCGAGATCTTGTCATCGGTCTTACCCCAATTCATACCACCTATGGCCCAGGCCCCGAAACCAATCGTGGAAACCTCTGGCCCTTTTTTACCCAGGCGAACATATTTCATGGCTTTTATCTCAACATCATTTTCTAAAAACAAATAAGAGACGGATCATAATCTTCGGGTTTTTCATAACCCAAAAGATTCAAAATAGTTGCGGCAATATTACTCAACCCTGGATTGGGTACATTTGCCATATGATATTCACCTTTATACCCAGGATCATAAATAATAAAAGGGACTGGGTTTAACGTGTGCGCTGTTTTTATCTCTTTTTTACCATTCTTAATCGTATACATCTCCTCGGCGTTGCCATGATCAGCAGTCACAATAGCAATGCCATCTAATTTTTTTATCGTTTCTAATAATTTGCCTACACATTGGTCCACCGTTTCAACAGCCACAATCGCGGCCTCCATCACGCCTGTATGACCGACCATATCACCGTTGGCAAAATTTACACGCCCAAAACGGTATTTGCCTGATTGCAATAACTCGATGGTCTTTTGTGTAATTTCAAAAGCCTTCATCTTGGGCGCTTTATCGAATTGTATTTTGTCCGATGGAATTTCAATATACTCTTCTAATTTTCTGTCAATGTAGCCTGATCGATTACCATTCCAAAAATAGGTTACGTGGCCAAATTTCTGAGTTTCTGCAATGGCAAAAGAAGTCACCTGTGTAGCACATAGATATTCTGAAATGGTGCGATCAATTTCAGGAGGTGCGACCAGGAAATTTTTCGGTATATGTAAATCGCCATCATATTCCATCATTCCCGCATATATCACCCTGGGCCATCGTACTCGGTCGAAGGCAGAAAAATCTTCTTCTTCAAACGCCCGTGAGATCTCGATGGCACGATCGCCCCTGAAATTAAAGTTGATCACGCCATCGCCATCCTCGATGGTTCCTACTGGATGACCATTATTATCGACAATAATAAAAGAATTCAAATATTGATCGGTAATGTTGGGATCTTCTTGATAATAGGTTTGAACCGCTTCGCTGGCCGATGCAAATGGTCTAGCCACTCCTCTCACATGTGCATCCCAACCTCGCTTGACAACGTTCCAATCAGCATTATATCTGTCCATTGTTGTGACCATTCGCCCGCCGCCAGAGGCAATACGATAATCAACATTATAGGTCTTGTTCAAAGTTGTCAGAAATTCCTCGGTTTTTTGTAGATAAATTAGGGCCGTTCTTTCCCCTACATCTCTTCCATCTAAAAGCGTGTGTAGACGTACTTTTTTAACACCGGCTGTAGTACATCTTTCAATTAAAGCAAATAACTGCCTAATATTCGAATGAACATTTCCATCCGATAACAAACCTATAAAATGTATGGTTCCTCCGTTTAACCCCAATGCCATGAGCTTATTCCAGATTTCACTATGGAATATTTTCCCAGAGGCAATCGATTGATCCACTAATTTTGCACCCTGGGCAAAAACACGTCCAGCGCCGATGGCATTATGTCCAACTTCGCTATTACCCATATCTTCATCTGTCGGTAGGCCAACAGCTGTCCCGTGGGCTTTTAATTGGGTTACCAAATCACTTTTAAGTAATTTATCTAAGGTCTCTGTCTTGGCCAGAAAAACAGCATTGGACGGGTCCTGTTTGCCAAGTCCTATACCATCCATAATAATTAATAATAAAGGGCCTTGCCTTCCTTTAAATTGAGATAGCTTTTTCAGATGGTGTTTCATATATCACTTCCTTTGGAAAGATAATACTGGTTTCGAGACTTGCTCAACTAAAATAACAAAATATACCATGAGTTAATTGGCTATGTAATTTACTGAAAAAATATGGTTCTTAAAAATAATTTTTTTGAATAAAATGATTGATCAAATGAAATAAATATCTTATTTTTATGCAGAATAATTTTAATGAATGAGTTCTAACATCTCATCCCTCATATTAGATTAAGATTTGAGATGGATATGCCAATCGACGTATCACAACTTCAATATGTTAAAAATGACCATAAAATCATCTTGCTAGTTATTGGTGGGCTCGGCGGTGTCCAATGGGGCCCCAATATGCTAACCGAATTACAACAAGCACATAAGCCTAACCTGAACGCTTTAGCTCGTAAAAGCCTTTGCGGACTCTTGGATATCATCGCTCCAGGAATCATTCCTGAGGCGAATTGTGGTCTTGATTTTATTCTAAGTTATCATGATAAGAATAAAACTGTTCTTTTTAAAAGTCGATTAAATGCTTGTCTCATTACCGATAAAATTTCCCATCAAAAATTTTCCTCCCTTGGTATTGAAATTTACGAGTATCCTTCCGATTTAACTGCTGGTCTTTCTGTATTAGAGAACATATATCACAAGTATGATTTCCTCTGTTTTTATTCTACCTGTCTGGAAGTAGCTGCACGCACAAAAGAATATTACGAAAAAGTAAAAGCCATCGAAGAGTTGGACACCTATATACCTAAAGTAATAAAATTATCTCCTCAGGTTTTGTCTGTAACAGGAGATCGTTCTCTTCCTTCTTCTTTAGGAAAAGAAAGTTGGCATCCTGTGCCAGTGATGATCCACTCCCAAAATGGCCGATATGATTATGTACAAACATTTGATGAAATTGCCTGCATCCAAGGCGGGTTGGGTATTTTACCCGCTTCAGCACTTTTGTCTATCCTTTTAGCTGAGGCTGATAAAGTTATGCCCATCGCTACTTATCCACAAGAATGATATGAATATGAATGCAAAAATATCTCGTTCTGATCTCGCTGCAATGATCGATCATACTCTGCTAAAACCCGAAGCGACCGACGCGCAAATAGAATCGCTCTGTCGGGAGGCTATTGAATATCATTTTGGTTGCGTTTGCGTCAATCCTTACTGGGTAAGTCGGTGTCGGAAAATTCTAGTGGGGCATCCTGTTAAGTTATGTACAGTTGTCGGTTTTCCTCTGGGATGCAATACCAGCCGTATCAAAGCGATAGAAACTGCCCAAGCACTAAAGGATGGTGCCAATGAAATAGATGTTGTTATAAATGTCGGTTTGTTAAAGTCGGGAGATTTTAAAGGCGTTGAAGAAGATCTTCGCTTAACCATTAAAGAAGCATATGGGGCGATTGTAAAGGTTATCCTTGAAACGTCTTTGTTAACCGATTCGGAGAAAGTAATCGGCTGCAAAATCGCCCTAGCGGTCGGTGCTCATTTTGTAAAAACCTCTACTGGCTTCAGTCAATCGGGGGCAACCAGTAAAGATGTCGCTCTTTTACGGCAAACGGTAGGACCAACGATGGGCGTAAAAGCCGCGGGCGGCATTCGTAGCCTGACAACAGCCCTGGAGATGATCGAAGCCGGAGCTTCTCGGCTTGGAACAAGCTCAAGCATTCAAATTATTTCAACTTTAGAAAATAATCGATGAGGTGATCAAATGAAAAGGTATTTGATTTCAATTCTCATTATTTTCTCCTTCTTCATATTCATTTTTATCTACTGCAAAGGACTGGAGCAGATTATTCAACCGCCGGACGTGCGTATTGTCGGTGTAAGATTACCAAGTATTAGCTTTGAATCGATTACCCTCGATTTTGATATCGCCATCGATAATCCCAATCCTTTTGGTATCAGCATCAATAAATACGATTATCGCTTTTTACTCGAAAACAACCAACTTTTCGCAAGTACTAAAAATGATAATATCATTATTAACGCTAAAAGTTCAAATCATATCAACATCCCTCTAACGTTAGTATTTAAAGAAATCTATAATTTATTCCAAAACACAAAAAATTTAGACTCACTAAATTACCATTTTGAGGGGCATATTACTCCGGGCGGTGTTCTTTCTACTTTTACCATTCCTTTCAGCAAGACAGGAAGGCTACCCAATATCCGCATTCCTGCTATTTCCATTCGAGAAATTAAGATGAATAGATTAAGCTTATCTGGTGTGGATTTGGAGCTTGTGATGAATGTGAAAAATCCCAATTCGTTTGGATTCAATATTGGCAAATTTAATTACGCAATTCAGCTAAAAGGCACGCCTGTCGCCAGTGGGATCGGCGAAAATCTGGCGTCCATTCCTGAGAAAGGTCCAGGAGAAATTAGACTGCCTCTCAAAATCGATTTTAGCGGAGCGGCTGCCTCTTTGTACTCGGCTCTTACGGCTAAAACGATCGATTGTTCAATCAGTGGTGGGCTTGATATTAATTCTTCTTTAGGATCTTTAAGTTTGCCCATATCAACTCAAACCCAGGTATCTATATTTAAATAAAGGTAATTATTACTGCGATTCTGTTTTAAGTTTCATTTCTTAGCGACGATTCCTTATCTATAAACAAGCGTGACACATAAGCCGACTTTTCAAATGGTAATTTGTAAAATAAACCCGGCCAATTTTACATACGCCGGGTTTATTTATATAGTTACGCATCCAGACAAAAAGACCGCTTTAAGTAATCCCCCTTTTAGATTCCTGTGTTTCTGAAATTTTCCCTAAAAGACTTTCATTTATTTCCACCTTTTCTTTTTGCAAAGCAAGTATGGCGGCACCGATATCCGGCTCGAATCTTGGCTCTATAAATTCTACCTCTGAAGATAGTTTACCTGTCTCTGTTAAAATAAACGGCATCAATGTATCTTTCTGTTTAAAAATACTGCCGATGAGCGCTACTTTTACATTTTGGCCAACCATAGACATTCTTTTTATTGTAGCAGAAACCAATTTTCCAATCTCTTGACCAGCATTCTGTATGATTGTTCGCGCTGCGGCATCTCCACGATCAAAACACTCAAAGACCATGGGAGCCAAACTAGCAATCTCGGTGCGATCAATTTTACCAGAATATATAGAAGAAATAATAAGGTCAATACTGTTTAATTGGTATCTTTTTTCGATCTCCTCTCTAAGTTGAGTTTTTTCTCCGCGACCATCAAAATCTTTTAGGGCAGCCACAATGGCTTGCTGGCCGATGAAATAACCACTTCCCTCATCTCCTAATAAATATCCCCATCCACCACATCGAAAGATTTCTCCTGCCGTATTTTTCCCAAAACAGATCGCACCGGTCCCAGATATTACTATGATGCCCGGGCCGCCGGCAAAGGCACCGGCCAATGCTGCCGCGGCATCTGTATCAACTGTAAACCTTTGCGCTAATTCTTGACTTTCAATGATCTTTCCTATTATTTCTCTATCTGATGCTCTTCCTGCACCTGCCAAACCTGCATAAAGGTGAGTTATCTGCGTTGTTTGTATGCCTGCTTTCCCTGCCAGCTCGAGTACAATTTGATGCAAAACAGTAGCTAATTTATCCGCTCCAATAGCTTGAATATTTGAAGAATCTCCCACAACCCTTGCCAAAATTTCTCCCGTTTCCTTCAACAATATACCTTTTGTTTTGGTGCCGCCTCCATCCAAACCTACAACTATTTTATGCATCACTGGCCTCCCTTTGATTTAAGAATTTTTGAAGCTTACCGGATAAAACCGTCACCGTTAATGCTTTCAGTATCTCACCCGGAATAAAAATTAAAAATCCAAATACGAATATTTCTTTTAAAAAAACATTTTTGGGAGCAAATACTTTTAAAATAGCCATTAGCCACAAAACGCCAGAAAATAAAATGATGAGGCTTGCTATTAAATTTATAACAAATATAACATAGAACCGAACATAAGGTTTTTTTTTTCAAGCAATGCAGCTATAAAATAAGCTGCAATTGGCATTGCGAGTAAATATCCAAAGGTTGGTTGAAAAATATATCCGACACCTCCACCATTACTAAAAATTGGAAGACCACAGAGTCCAAGGATGATATATCCTAATTGGCTTATGGCGGCGGTTTTTTTATCAAAAACAGTACCCACCAGCAAAGGGAAAAAGCTTTGTACCGAAATCGGCACAAGATAAACATGAATTTTTATTGTGGCAGTAATCGACATGAGGGTGATAATCATGCCGATATAAGCGATTCTTCTTGTAATAGAATGACTCATTAGTATTACCATCCATCAATTTATGATATTAAAATAGGAAAATTTTTTTTTCCTATCAAATACTTTCGGTTTTTAACTTTATTATTGATTTTACTTCGATCCTTTGATATATTATTAAAAACAATAAATTTCTTTGTTTATGCGACATGCAAATTATAAAAAGACCTTATTTATAATACCATCAAAGTTGAGTCGTTTTATTCATGGTATTTTATTTTGGGCACTTTTCCACCTATTTTTCTCTACAGATGGCATAAGAGAGGCATTTGCTTCTCCCTTGGCAAGTAGAGAGCCGATCAAAATATCTCACCAAATTCATTTGCCCCTGACCGCAAAATCTAATGTTCTATCTATCGTTCCATATAAAGAAATAAAACGCCCTAAAATAGGCCTTGCACTTAGTGGCGGTGGACTTCGTGGTATTGCTCAGATCGGTGTATTAAAAGTATTAGAAGAAAATCAGATACCCATAGATTATATCATCGGCGTTAGTATTGGGGCGGTCGTGGGAGGCCTTTATGCGGCTGGATATCATCCTGAGGATCTTTGGCGCGAGGTTTCAAGATTAAAATGGGACAAAATCCTTTTTGATACACCCAAACGAGACATTTTCTTTTTGGCTGAAAAGCAAAAAAGAGGGCGAGCTTTATTTCAGGTTCGCATGTCAAAATTTAAGTTCTATTTACCTGGATCTTTTACGCCTGGTCAGACGCTTTCAGAGACACTCACCGATTTACTTTTCAATGCTCCTTTTAATGCCTTTGATTTTTCCAGGTTATACGTTCCTCTAAAAATTATCACCACTGATTTATTGTCTGGTCGTAAAATCGTAATTTCTCAGGGAAGCTTAGTTGATGCAATGAGGGCTTCTATTGCGATTCCTTTGCTTTTCACACCGGTAGAATACGACTCATTACAACTAGTAGATGGCGGACTTCTCGATAATATCCCCGTCGAAGAAACTAGAAAATCAGGCGTCGATATCATTATTGCAGTTAATTGTACAGCAAATCTTCGTGAGAAAGGTAAATTTGAAGCGCCATGGGAAATGGTTGATCAAGTTACTACGATTATGCAACAAGAGCATAATTACTCGCAGCTGCAAAAAGCAGATATCATAATCGATTTTCAGGATTTTTCTAGCATGGCAACAGATGAGCAAAGTTTAAAAAATCTATATGAAGAAGGTCAAAATCGAACCTTACAGATACTCCCGCAACTTCAGAGCCTAATCCTAAAAAAACGGAGTGAATGGTTTGCAGCGCAAAAAGAATATTTTATCGATCACGTTCAATTATCAGGATATTTTGAACCATCCTTGACCAATATGATTCAGAATCAAGAAAAAAGATTTATTAAAGAGGGGGAAATAATGGACATTTTAGCACAAATATATCAAAATGGTAATATAAAAAACATATTTGCTGAAATTGTAAGCGATTCATCTATGGGCACTAAATTGGTTTACCATATAGAGCCTTTGCCAGTATTGAATAGAGTGATATTTTATGGAAATGATTCCATTGGTGATTCGATTCTTCTTTCTTCTTTCCAACCCATTTTAGGAAAAGTTCTAAATCATAAGACTTCTCAAGAAGCCATAAAAAACGTTATAAGAACCTATCGCTCTTCTGGCTATTCTTTAGCTGAAATCTCACAGATTTCATTTGAAGAAGAATCTGGTATCGCACATATTCATATTACCGAAGGAATCATCGATAATGTTTATTATATTGGCAACCATACTACCCGTAACTATGTGCTGAATAGAGAATTTCCTTTAAGTAAGGGTGATACTTTTCGGCTTCAAGAAGCAAAATCGGGTATAGCCAATTTATATGGAACCGGCCTCTTTGATGCAGTCAATTTTGCCGTAAGTCCGTCGGGAAATAAATGGAATGTCTATATCAAATTGCAGGAGAAAAAGTATACCGTTTTTCGTGTTGGTGCTCATTATGATGAAGAACGTTATGGCAAAACTTTTTTCGAAGTCAATAATGAAAATATTTTGGGCACAGGCAATGATCTTACTTTTCATAGTCTTTTCGGAAGTCGAGAAAATAACTTTTTAATGTTTTTTAATACTAATAGAATCTTTAAAAGCTACCTAACTGGCAACATCAATCTTCAATATAAAAATAAAAAATATTTTTTTTATAAAAATTATATAAACAATGGCGAATACCAACGCCGTGCATTCGGAATCTCATTCGGTATGGGAACGCAAATTTCTCGGCTAGGAACACTATCTGCAATTATGCGTATCGAACGAATAAAATGCAAGAATATCATATCCTCCCCCATAGTTCCTTCAGAGTTCCCTGTACAAACAATCGGTATCCATTCTGTTGTTGATACTCGGGATCAGGTACCATATTCTTTTTCAGGAAAATATTATAACTTTTCCTATGAGGTTTCTTCGGGTAGGTTACTCGGATCAAAAATTTCATATTTCAAAGTGAATAGTACCATTTCTACCTTTTGGACTTTTTTCCGGCGTCATACTTTTTCTCCTAAACTTGTATGGGGAACATCTGATATAGTCACTCCATTTTCCGAACAATATCATGTAGGCGGAGAAAATTCTTTCTTTGGTCTTCGGGATGATGCGTTGGTAGGTAAAAATATTTTAATTGCAAGCTGGGAATATAGATATTGGATTCCTTGGAATCGATTTTTCGACTTTTTCCTATCCTTCCGATTCGATTTTGGTTCGGTTTGGCAAGATTACATCAAAGTACAATCTGATGATTTTATCTCAGGCAAAGGCCTTTCAATATCATTAAAAAGCCCCATTGGTCCTATTTCATTATCATATGGAACGGCAAGTAGAAACCAACGTTGTTTTTATTTTTCAGCCGGATATAATTTTTAATCTATCTCTTTCTAAGAGAATCTCTCGACTGATTCCACTGTATCCATTCAGTCTGTTCGTCCTGATCCTTTGTTGAAAATGATCCACTTTGTATGATTTTTCCTTCTTTATCAATTTTTACCTTCTGCATGCTTTTAACTATTAACGTCCATTGTTCTAATGTTACTTCTTTCGGTCCTTCTATCACTTTAGGACCATCAATCTCTATTGGGTGGAGAGTCTTTATTCTTTGCGTCTTTTCTTCTTTTGCGCGACTTAGAAGAACCTCTCCGGAATAGACTCTCACCTCTGAAGTTGAATCTTGCGATACATTCAATCTTAACGTTGTACCAGTAATGGCTGCTGCTGCTACAGGAGTATTAATGGAAAATACCATTTTCTCATCTTTTTTGGTAATATTAGCCCATAAATCCCCTGACTGCAATACAATTTTTGCCTCTCTTACTTGATCCTTTGTCTCTTCATATAATTTTAAAATATCAATCGTTGTTTTGGGTGCCATTCTTATGATGTCCAGTTGTGCCATTTCCAATTCAGCCCGAGAATCTATAAGTGTCCGCACACGCTCCCCTGATACCACAACCGAATTTGCTTCTATAGATCTCCAATTGTCCTCTTCTAATTTCTGCTTTTTAGCACTTCCATCGAGATATACGACAACTCCCTTTTTGTCTTTTATTGCCGCGTCTTGCATCCCAATCCAAAATACGTAACATAAGATGAAAAATAAAATCACTCCCCTGTTTTTCTTTAAAAATGATCCTTTCATATGTTTTCCTCTTTAAATTATTTAAATTTTTCCATCATTTACTAATTTTTTCCAACATAAAAACATCCGTTATTTTATCCCCAATATAAAGATTTAACATCGCACTTCCGTGGGTCGCTCGCCCCATGATCTTAATCTCTTTAGCTTTTATCCTTTTAAATTTTCCCTTTTTGGTTACCACGTTGATAATATCTGTATCCAAACTCTCTAATGCTTCAACTACTTTACCAACCTTATCTGATAGTTTATAATTTACAATTCCTTTACCTCCTCTTCTAATAACACTATATTCTTTCAGTCTGCTTCTTTTTCCAAATCCATGTTCAGTAACCGATACTAATGTATTCTCAAAATTTTTAATAGCAACCATTGAAACAGTTTCGTCATTCTCTTCTAAAGAAATACCCTTTATTCCTTGCGCTGATAACCCCATTTCTCGTACATCTTCTTCTTTAAATCGGATACATTTTCCATTTGCGGTTGCAAGGATAATTTCTTGTTTGCCATCAGTAAGTTTTATGGATATGAGACTATCATCCGATTGTAATGATATGGCCTGAGTGCCTCCATCCTTCACATGATCAAATTCCTTTAACGTAACCTTTTTTACCAACCCCTTTTGGGTCGACATGAAAACAAACCATTGGTCCTTAGGTAAGGGCACAGGAAAACAGGCGATGATATTTTCTTCCGCCTTGAAATGTAATAAATTAGCAATCGATACTCCGGCCTGATTATTTATCACCAAGGGAATAAAACTTGTCCTAGTTAAAAATGCTTTTCCAGATTTTGAAAATAATAATATTTGCTGACTATTTTTCGCTTTCAATAGATATCTTATATAATCTTTATTCTGACTAATACTCTCAAAGCATTGATCATTATATTCCTTTAATGCAATTCTTGCAACCTGGCCATTTTTGGTCAAAGCAATTACATATTCTTCTTCGGAGATTAAATCTGATAAGGAGTCTTGGGAATTTTTAGCTAAAATTTGCGTTTTTCGATTATCACCATAAGCCTCTTTTAATTGTAAAAACTCCTCTTTAATCAATTGCATTCTTAGAGATTTACTTTTTAGAAGTGATTTTAATTTTTCAATTAATTTTATCAATCCCAAATATTCTTCTTCAATTTTCTTCCTTTCAAGTCCGGTTAATTTTTGTAATCTCATATCTAAAATAGCTTGGGCTTGAATTTCCGAAAGTTTAAAATTTTTTATTAATCCCTTTTTTGCTGTCTCTACATCTTTTGATCTTCTAATTAAAGAAATGATGGCATCGATGTTGTCTAAGGCAATTTTTAGTCCTTCCAGTATATGTGCCCGTTGTTCTGCTTTTTCGAGTTCAAATTTTGTGCGTCTTAATACTACTTCATGGCGAAAATCTATGAATTCCGTCAAAATCTGTTTGATATTCAAAATTTTTGGTTGACCATTCACCAAGGCTAACATGATCACGCCAAAAGTGGTTTGCATTTGAGACAGGCGATATAAATCTTTTAATACCGCTTCGGCATCTGCCTCCTTTTTTAATTCAAATACGATTCTCATGCCATCTCTATCCGACTCATCACGGATGTCGTAAATATTTTCTATCTTTTTGTCTTTAACCAGTTCTGCAATTCTTTCGATTAAAGATGATTTATTGACCTGATAGGGAATTTCCGTTACTACGATTCTTTTTCTTCCACCTGTGACTTCTTCAATGTGAGCTTTGGCTCTTACTGTTAATTTTCCTCTTCCTGTCTTAAAATAAGAGAGAATTTCTTCATCACCGGCAATGATTGCTCCGGTTGGAAAATCTGGTCCTTTTAAATATTTCTTAATTCCCTCTGGTTTGATATCTGGTTGATCGATAACGGCAATGAGTGCATCAACAACTTCTTTGAGGTTGTGAGGTGGTATGTTTGTGGCCATCCCCACCGCAATACCGGCAGCACCATTTACCAATAAAGTGGGCAATAACGATGGAAGAACTGTCGGTTCTTTCAACGTTTCGTCAAAATTTGGTACAAAATCCACCGTATCTTTATCCAGGTCTCGTACGACTTGTTCAGCAATGGCAGCCAGTCGTGCTTCAGTATAGCGCATTGCGGCAGGAGCATCACCATCAATAGAGCCAAAGTTACCTTGACCATCGACTAAGGGATATCGTAGGGAAAAATCCTGAACCATTCTCACCATGGCATCATACACTGCCGCGTCTCCGTGAGGATGATATTTTCCCAATACTTCACCAACGATTCTTGCGCTTTTTTTATATGGCGTATTCGGTCTCAGTCCTAGTTCTAGCATGCCATATAAAACTCTTCTATGCACAGGTTTTAATCCATCTCGTATGTCTGGAAGGGCGCGCGCAACGATTACCGACATGGAATAGTCGATATAAGAATTGCGCATTTCCTCTTCAATAAAAATAGGAATAATTTTGTCTTGACCGTTATCCATGTTCTTATCTAAAATAAGTTATTATATATCTAAATTTCGAACAAATTTTGCGTTTTCTTCGATGAATTTTCTTCGGCTTTCTACATCATCTCCCATTAACATGGAAAAGATATGATCTGCTTCAAATGCTTCTTCTATTGTCACTCGAAGTAAAGTCCGATTTTGTGGATTCATGGTTGTGTTCCATAATTGCAAAGGATTCATCTCACCTAATCCTTTATACCGTTGAATGGTGATATTCCTTTCAGATTTAAATTTTTTCAAGATATTTTCCAATTCTTCCTTATCGTATACGTATATTTCTTCCTTTCCTTTCTCTATCCGAAATAAAGGAGGTTGTGCAATATATAGATATCCATTTTCTATAACAGGTCTCATGTGGCGGAAAAAGAAAGTCAATAATAAAGTTCGAATATGTGAACCATCCACGTCAGCATCTGTCATGATGATGATTTTATGGTATCTTATTTTATCTATCTGAAAATCATCTCTTCCAATTCCAGTGCCTAAAGCAGCAACAATTGTTCTTATTTCTTCGTTAGAGAGCATCTTATCCAAGCGGGCTTTTTCAACATTTAATATTTTTCCCCGCAAAGGGAGGATAGCTTGAAAACGTCGATCTCTTCCTTGTTTAGCACTTCCTCCGGCTGAATCTCCCTCGACAATGAACAATTCACATCTTTCAGCTTCATTCCATGAACAATCTGCTAACTTTCCTGGTAGATTCTCATTTTCGAGTGCAGATTTTCGACGAGTCAATTCACGAGCTTTTCTTGCTGCCTCTCGTGATCGCGCTGCAATTTTGCATTTTTCAATTATTTTCTTTCCAACGGAAGTATTATTCTCTAAGAATTTACTTAAATTTTCATTTACTATGGCTTCAACAATTCCTTTTACTTCACTATTACCTAATCTTGTTTTGGTTTGTCCTTCAAATTGTGGTTCTATTAATTTTATACTGATGATTGCGGTCAAGCCTTCCCTGATATCTTCTCCACTAAAACTAATATCTCCATTTTTAATTAATTTATGTTTAACTGCAAAATTATTCAGCGTTCTTGTGAGAGCAGCTTTAAATCCTATTAAATGTGTTCCCCCTTCGATCGTATTAATATTATTTACGTAGGAATAAATGCTCTCATTATAGGAATCATTATAAGACAAAGCAATTTCAACTGGAACATGGTCTTTTTCGCCTGAAAGGTAAATTGGCCGTTTGGTAATTAATGTTTTACCTTGATCTAAATACTCGATGAAAGAAACGAGTCCGCCTTTATATTTAAATTTTTCCTCTTTATTTTTTTCTTCATCATATAAGGTAATTTTTAAGTCTTTATTTAAAAAAGCTAATTCTCTTAACCGTTCGGATAATAATTCAAAACTAAATTTCCTTTTTTTAAAGATCATTCCATCTGGAAGAAAAGTAACCTTTGTACCGGATGTCTTTCGCCGTCCAATAATTTTTACAGGACCTTCTGGTACACCTCGAATATATTTTTGTTGATAAACTTTACCATCTCTGGCAACTTCAACTACTAGCCATTCAGAAAGAGCATTGACAACCGAAACACCTACACCATGTAGGCCACCAGAAACCTTATATGCTTTTTTATCAAATTTTCCCCCTGCATGTAATACAGTCATCACTACTTCCAAAGCAGATTTATTCTGCTCTGGATGAATATCAACGGGTATACCTCTACCATTATCTTGAACAGAAATACTACCATTCTTATGAATTGTTACATCAATTTCGGTACAATATCCTGCAAGCGCTTCATCGATACTATTATCAACTACTTCATTTACTAAATGATGTAAACCTCTGATGGACACATCTCCAATGTACATAGCAGGTCTTAGCCTTACTGCTTCTAATCCTTTTAAGACCTGAATTTTACTGGCATCATATAAATCTTTTTTACTTGTCTTTTCCATTTATTATTTCCGTCTTTAAACAAAGCGCAAAGATTTAATTAGTTTCTCACCAATTCTATCGTTAATTTTATTTATTATATAATTTCTCTGTAACATTAATTCTGTGCGCCAAGAAGGATTTTCTAACTTGATAACAATAGCATCATCCTTAATTTTATGAATATGACATATTTTACTTAGTTCCTCTCCAACAATGTTTTGCCATTCCCTTTTAATTAATTGATATTTTAATATTTTTTCAATCCCATTTTCTTTTAAAACCTCACTTAAAATGGAAGAAATATGTTTAAAATCATTGTTTGTCATGGTTTCACTCTACCATTCTCAATATAAAGCACTTGTTTATCTCTATCATTAAATTTTGATTTATCTAATTCTGTTCCAGAAATAAAGCATTGTCCTTTAGGATAAAATAATTCTATGATCATCTCTGATCTTTTTCTATCAAATTCTGAAAAGAGATCATCTAAAATAATTATAGGAGATATACCTAACTTTTCACGTATTAATTCACACTCTGCTGCCTTAAGAGAAATTAATATGCTTTTTTGTTCTCCCCTGGAACCAAAATGTTTTGCATTTTTATTTCGGAGAAAAAACAAAAATTCATCTCTATGAGGTCCACATAATGAAAAATTACATTTAACCTCTTTTAAAAATATTTCATTTAATTTTTTTTTAAAAAAGCTTTTAAAATCCTCACCATTGGTAATAGAAAAATTCGGTTGATACTCTATTTCTATTGGCTCGAACCATTTTAAATTGGATAGATTCTCCTTAATAATTTTATTTATGTCATCGATATATTTTTGTCTTAAATGAATGATCGCTTCTGAATGTCTAATTAATTGTTCATTCCAAGATTCAAGTTCATTCGCATGAAATTTTTTTGATTGAAAAATATCATAAAGAATTCTATTTCTTTGTTTAATAACATGATCATATGCTTTTAAGTGATATAAATAATTTTTTGAACACTGTGAAATGATAATATTAAATATCTTTCTTCTGAGTGATGGCTGGCCGGAAATAATTTCAAAATCATTTGCGGAAAATAAAACGGCAGGAAATTTTCCGATATAATCCGAATATCTATTAATTCTTTTATTATTATAAGTTACTTCTTTTTTTTGTGATTTAATATATTTTATTGATATTGTATGTTGAATATTATTATTATCTATAAAAGTTCCCGTAATAGAAAAATAATTTTCATTAAATAATAGCAATTCTTTAACGTTTGGGGTTCGAAACGATCTTAAAAGACATAAAAGATATAACGCCTCTAAAATATTTGTCTTACCTTGCGCATTTTCTCCAATTAAATAAACTAAATTTTTAGTAAAATGGATTTTTTCATTTTTAATATTACGAAAATTTTCAATATCAACTTTTTTTAAAAACATAAAATTATTTATTCATTATCTTCAGCACTTTTTGTAATTTGTTGCTCTTCCTCTTCGCTAATTCTAATTGGCATCAATAACATAATAATATATTCTCCCTGTTTCTGAGTAACGGGTTCTATAATGGCCGCTGTTGATCCATCTTTTAAATTAAAAAGTATCTCTTCACCTTCCAAATGACGTAAAATATCAATCAAATAGTTTGAATTATATCCTATTTGCAGCCATTCTCCATCAAATTGCGCAGAAATAGTTTCTTTTCCTTCTGCACCATATTCTATATCCTCGGATCTAATAGAAATTTCATCTTTTGATATAATAAATCTTACTTGGTGTGTTAAAGAACTAGAAAATATAGATACTCTTCTTAAAGAAGCTAATAATAATTCTCTATTAACTATAAGCTTTTTGTCATTTTGTTTTGGAATTACCTTCTCATAATTAGGATATATACCTGAAATTAATTTTGAGTAGATGACTGAATTGGCTAATTGAAAAACAACATGATCCTCTCCGAGTTTAATTAGTGTCGTTCCTCCTTCTTCAATATTTCTCATTAACAGGTTCATGGTTTTAGTTGGAATTATCAAATTTCTACGAATATTCTCAGAAATTTTTTGGTTATTATAAGTTATTTTTGATAATCTGTGTCCGTCAGTTGCAACAAATTTTAATTCGCCTGGCGATAATTCCATATTTATTCCAGTTAAGGCCGGTCTTAATTCATCAGTAGAAACAGCAAATATAGTCTTATCAGCCATCCTATACAATGTTTCGTTATTTAGAGAAAAAGAATAATCTCCTTCTTCGATGTCAATTTTCGGAAAATCTTCTTTCGGTTGGACAGAAATTTTATATTCACCTTTATCAGTTTTTAAGGTTATTTTATTATCCATTTCTGAAAAAATATTGATAGGGACGTCTGGCAATTCTCTAACGATTTCTAACATTATTTTTCCAGGAAGAGCATAACAGCCATCTTCTTCACCTTTAACAGGAATATTTGTAGAAATAGAAATTTCTAAATCAGTTCCAGTTATTTGCAAAAGATTATCTTTTAAATCAAATAGAACACAGGTTAATATGGCTATTGTTGTTTTAGGTGGTACAACGCCGATAACTTTTTGTAATGCTTCAAATAAATCTTTTTTCGAAACTGTAAAATTCATTGGTGCCTCCCAATATTCAGATTAATATATCAAATATTAATCAATCAATGGTAATAAAATATATAATTTATATTTATATTACAATAGAATTGTTATTAATTAACAAAAAATGTAAATAAAAATTAGCTTTTAAATTTTAAATTATTGAATTTTAATTACTTAATTATTAAAAAAGAAAAAGAAAATTTTGTAATATAGTGTGGATGATATGTGAATAAAATTAATATTAAAATAATTTGTTGAAAATAAAAGATAGTTGAAAATTTTATTAACAAAAAATTAACAAGATTATAATTGTGATATTTCAATCTTATTTTTAATTTGTTGAATAGCCTCTTTTATATTTTTATCTTTTGATATTAAATTCTCAATACAATTTATAGCATGAATAACAGTTGAATGATCTCGACCACCAAAATGTAATCCAATTGTTTTCAATGAACTATCTGTCATATTTTTACATAAATACATGCTTATTTGCCGGGCTATAGCAATTTCTTTTTTCCTGGTTTTGGTTCTTAATAAATCATCCGGAAAATTAAAATATTCTGCTGTAATTTTCTGTATTAATTCAATACTAATAGTTTTTGCTTTCGGAACACATATATCTTTTAGGACATTTTTTGCTAAATTTAAGGTTATATCTTGACCATTTAATGAAGCATACGCTAATAATTTAATTAATGCCCCTTCTAATTCTCGAATATTGGAGGTAATATTCATGGCAATAAATTGAAATATTTCAGAAGGAAGATCGATATTACTCTGTTCTGCTTTATTTTGTAAGATAGCTTGTCGTGTCTCAAAATCAGGGGGCTGAATATCTACGACCAATCCCCATTGAAATCTTGATATGAGTCTTTCCTCCATCCCTTGCAATTCTTTAGGAGGTCTATCTGATGATAAAACTATTTGTTTACCTTTTTGATGAAGAGAATTAAATGTATGAAAAAATTCTTCTTGGGTTCTTTCTTTATTTGCGAAGAATTGAATATCATCAATTAATAAAATATCAACGTTCCTATATAAGCTACTAAATTCAGTTGTTTTATTTTTTTGAATCGAATTAATAAAATCCATAGTGAATCGTTCGCTATCAACGTATAGAACACGACAATTTTTAAAGTTCGATTTTGCATAGTTTCCTATGGCTTGAATTAAATGAGTTTTACCTAAACCAACACCTCCATAGACTACCAGAGGATTGAAAGTAGTTTTCCCAGGGGATTTTGCAACCGCCACCGCAGCAGCTTTTGCAAATTTATTACATTCACCTTCAATAAAATTATCAAAATTATAATGTGGATTTAAATAATCTGGATAATCCATGATGGATAACTTTTTATCTGAGGAAATTTCTGAATGATCTTCCGATGAAGATGGATAAGATTTTTCCATTTTTATCGAATAAAGAAGTTTAAAGCCATCTCCTAATATCTGTTGGCCAGCATTATGCAACTTTTTACCATAATTTTGTTCAAGCCATTCATAAAAAAATTGACTGGGCACCTGAATAGTAAAATTTTTCCCTTCTAATTTTAATGGCTTTATTGGTTTGATCCAAGTAATAAAACTTTTTGGATGTACTTGGTTATGAATGATCGATAGGATTTGATTCCATACTTCTGAAGAACGATCTTGCATGGTATTTTTTACCTCATATAAGAAAATATTTTAGCTTTAAGTGAAAATAAAACTACTAAAAATTGAAAAAAAAGTTATCCACATCGAAATAAACTTATCCACATTAAAACAAAAAAAGCAAAATTATATAAATTTAATAAAATCAATACAATTTTTTATGGTTAATGAAGTTATCCACACTATTAAACATTCGTTGAAAGTTAATGAGATTTAAAAGAAAAACCCAAAAAAAATTATCCACAAAATATTATAGCGAATATCAAGCCTTTAAAATTTACAAAATATCGCCTTATTTGCAATATTAAAGTTAAAATCACCTGCGGAAAGATGATAAAAATTAACTTGATTATTGTTAAAAAATTTTGTAAATATATATTCTTAAAAAAAGATAGAGGAGATAAAGATGAAACGTACTTTTCAACCGAGAAATAAGAGAAGAGCTAAAAAGCACGGATTTAGAGCAAGAATGTCAACTAAAAACGGACGACTCGTTTTAAAAGAGCGACGTGCTAAAGGAAGAAAAAAATTAACTGTAAGCGACGAAAAGTAGCATTTTCGTGATCTCAAAAGCTGAAAAAAGAAAATGGGTTATTTCTAAAAGTAAAGATATTGAAAGAGTACTTCGAATAGGAGAGAAATTCGAAAACGAATTGTTTCTTTTATCAATTCTTAAAAACAAAAATTTCAAAGTAGCTTTTATTACGCAGAGAACCAAAAAAGCTGTTGATAGGAACTGGCTTAAAAGAAGAATTAAAATATTGTACACAAAATTTAAGAATGAATACTGCTTTTCAGGGGAAATAGTTTTTTTAATCAAAAATAAAGCTTTAAAATATTCATTTCATCATTTGGTAGAGAGATTTCACTCCCTCTTGGAAGAAACATTCGAAAAAAGGAAAATTAACAACAAAGAAAGAGATAGTTGTTGAAAATTAAAATAATAAGCTCATGGATTGTGAGCGGAATTATTTTTATAATTCAAATATATCAAATCATTATTTCTCCCATACTACCATCATCTTGTCGGTTTCAGCCTTCTTGTTCTCAATATGCTATACTTGCATTAAAAAAATATGGAATTATTAAAGGATCCATAAAAGCTATATGGAGAATATTAAAATGTAATCCTCTTTATAAAGGGGGATATGATCCCATTTAAGGAAATTATTATGAACTTGGATAAAAATACAATCATAGCCTTCTTACTTATTGGACTGGTGTTTATTTTAGTTCAAACTCCATTATATCAAAAACTATTTTTTCCAGAAATAGTAAAGCAGAAAGAACTATCAAAGAATATAGAAAAAGAATCTATCTCAAACAAAGATGAAATTATTCATAAGCATTCTGATGAATATGAAAAACATGAATTTGTTCATCAGTTAAAAAATACAACTTTGGAAGAGGTTGATAAAAATAAAATAAGAGAGATTATCATTGAAACCAATTTATATAAAGCCTACCTCTCAAATCTTGGAGGTGCGATTAAACGATGGGAGTTAAAGAAATATTTTAAAAGCGACAAGACCCCTGTCGTCATGTTCTCTGATGAAGAACAAAGCAATCTCGTTATAACATTTACGACAAGAAGTGGAGACACCGTTAATACCGGAAAATATTTATTCCATACCAATATTACCGACTCTATCATTAACGTACAAGAAAAAGTATCTATACTGTACACCTACAATATTGCCCCAGATAAAAGAGTAACCAAAGAATTTACCTTTTTTCAGGATAAATATCACATAGAAATGAAAGTTATATTGGAAAATTTAGGAGATATAATTGCGGAAAAAGCCTATTCAATTTTTTCTCCCTCCGGTTTATGGTACACAGAAAACAAATTGAGTGAAGATCATTATTATGCAAAAGCTGTAGTTTCTGCAAACGATCAGGTTAATAAAAGTTACAAGAGTAACAATACTCTCTATCGCGAGGCAGGAATTATAGATTGGATTTCCATGAGAAGCAAATATTTTGCATTTGCGATGATTCCAAAATCGCAAAAAGGAATTTTTGCAATCGTATCAGGTAGGGAAGTATATAAAAAAGAATATAAAGATGTTAAATGGAAAAATTTTTCTATTGGACTTTCAATGCCATTTACAAAAAATGACAGTGAAGATACATTTATAGTATATATTGGCCCCATGCATGATGATTTACTGAAAGAATATAACGTAGGATTAGAAAAGATGTTAGATATGGGGGCTAAAATAATTCAACCTTTTAGTATGGCCACTCTCTGGCTTTTTAAAAAGATACATAACGTGGTCCCTAATTATGGTTTAGTTCTAATTATCTTTTCTATTCTCATAAAAATAATAGTCTCACCCCTGACCCATAAAAGTTTCGAGTCAATGAAAAAAATGCAAAAGTTACAGCCAAAGTTAAACGAGTTGAAGGAAAAATATGCAAAGGATCCGCAACGGCTGAACGCTGAGACGATGAAACTTTACAGATCAGAAGGTGTAAACCCCATGGGAGGGTGTCTGCCAATATTATTACAAATGCCATTATTATGGGCTCTCTATATTGTTTTTCGAACAACTATAGAATTAAGACAACAAGGTTTTGTTTTATGGATAAAGGATTTATCAAGTCCCGATACGGTTGCAACTTTACCTTTCTCAATTCCGATTTATGGAGATTCCATAAATATTCTTCCAATAGTAATGGGACTGACGATGATTTTGCAACAAAAAATGTCTGTAACAGATCCGAAACAAAAAGCGATGATTTATATGATGCCTATATTTATGATATTGATTTTTAATAGTTTTCCATCTGGTCTAAATTTATATTACACATTATTCAATATTTTATCTATTCTTCACCAAAAATATTTAATGGGCGAAAGACAAAAAATCATCATACCAAAAAAGAGTAAAAACGGAAATTAAAGATTTAAAAGATGCCCTGCACAAAATGCGGGGCATTATTATATAAAATAATGAAAATAATGAACTTAATTAATAAAGATACGATTGTCGCTTTGGCCACTCCTCCTGGTATTGGAGCTCTTCATATTATTAGAATGAGTGGAAGCAAATCTATTAATATTTTAAAAAAGGTGATATACTGCCAAAATAATCAAATAGATTATGAAAAAGCTAAACGAATAATTGGATTTTTCGCTGCTGATAACATTGAAAACTCAAAAACGCAAATCATAGATCAAGTTGTGGTACATATATATCGAGCACCAAACTCCTATAGTGGAGAGGACATGATTGAAATAAACTGTCATGGCAGCCCATATATTGTGGATCAAATCATAAAGACACTTATAAAGGAGGGGGCCCGATTAGCTGAAGCAGGAGAATTTACAAGACGAGCATTTCTTAATGGTAAATTAGATTTAGTACAAGCGGAAGCCATTTCCGATTTAATACAAGCCCAAACCTCCGTAACAGAGGAAAAATGTATAGAAAATTTAAGGGGGAAGTTGTCTGAACAAATTAAACAATTACAAGAGGAAATAAAAAAATTATGCGCCATTATGGAATTGGATTTGGATTTTTCAGAAGAAGATATTGATCTTGACCGAAAAAAAATTCTTGAAGACTTTGAACATATTGAAAAAAAGATAACAATATTATGCAATAGTTTTAGATATGGGAAAATCATTCAAGAAGGCTTTCGTGTAGTTATCGTTGGTCGGCCAAATGTTGGCAAGTCAAGTTTGATGAATCGGCTCATAAAATATAAAAGAGCGATAGTAACTTCGACTCCCGGCACCACAAGAGATACTATTGAAGAGCCCATTAATTTAGGAGGATACCTTGTTAGAGTATCGGATACAGCTGGAATCAGGAAACATCAAGACCATATAGAAGAAGAAGGCATTAAACAAACCAAAAGAATGATGAGACAGGCAGACCTGTTCATAATATTGTTAGATATAAGTGCAAGACTAACCCCAGACGACGAAGAAATTATCCAAATGGCAAAGGTTTATAGAAACGCAGAAAAAATGATTGTTCTCAACAAAATCGATCTTAAAAAAGAATTAAAAAGCCAAAATATAATAGAGAAATATGGACAATGGGATTGTATTGAAATTTCATGTAAAACAGGGCTTGGGATAAAAAATTTAGAGAAAAAAATAATTCATTATATTCAGAAGAAAAAGTCTGAGGGTATGATTATAACCAAACTGAGATATTTGACAGCTTTGAAAAAGGCTGATAAAAGTATCAAAATCGCTAAAAAGTCACTCATAGAAAACCTATCCACAGAATTTATCATTTTCGATCTAAAAGAAGCCATGAATTATTTAGGAGAGATTACAGGTGAAGTTACTAACGAAGACATTCTCAATGAAATATTTGCTTCTTTTTGTATAGGAAAATAAATGTTTCACGTGGAACATTCGAAAAACTATGAAAACAGTTGATCGAGAAAACTGTTTTGATGTTATTGTTGTCGGTGGGGGGCATGCTGGCTGTGAAGCTGCCTTAGCAGCCGCAAGAATGGGCGCAAGAACTTTGATGATAACGATGAATTTATTCTCGGTCGCCCAGATGTCTTGCAATCCAGCCATCGGCGGTTTAGCAAAAGGGCATCTCGTTAAAGAAATTGACGCCTTGGGGGGAGAAATGGGGGTTGTGGCGGATAAAACGGGCATTCAGTTTAAAATGTTGAACAAGTCCAAAGGTCCCGCTGTATGGTCTCCCCGATCCCAAAATGATCGTGTTGAATATTCTCTTACCATGTTGCAGACCCTACAAAATCAACCAAATTTATTTCTGAGACAACATCGCATCGAAGACCTGTGTATTGAAAAGGAAACAGCGGTAGGGGTAAAAACAGAGTCAGATACCACTTTTTATGCCCATGCCATCATTCTGACAACCGGGACATTTTTAAATGGGTTGATGCACATTGGACTTTCTCAATTTATCGGTGGAAGGAGTGGGGAGATGTCCGCAGAAGGACTATCCCAATCATTAGCAAAGTTGGGAATACAGATTGGCAGACTAAAAACCGGCACCCCACCTCGCGTCGATGGTAGAACAGTAGATTTTGCGGCAATGACTATCCAAAACGGTGATCCGGAACCAATTCCCTTTTCGCATAAGCATGAAAAGATCACCACCCTCCAAATGCCTTGTTTTTTGACCAAAACAACTCAGCAAGTACATGAAATATTAAGAAGTGGTTTTGACAGGTCGCCGTTATTTCAAAAAATCATTAAAGGGGTAGGTCCTCGCTATTGTCCCTCGATTGAAGATAAAATTAATCGTTTTTATGAGAAGGATAGCCACCAAATATTCCTTGAGCCAGAAGGAAGGCGTTCAACAGAATATTATGTTAATGGTTTTTCAACTAGCCTCCCAGAAGACATTCAGATAGCTGCCCTGAGGAAAATACCTGGGATGGAAAAGGCGCATCTTACCAGGGTCGGGTATGCAATCGAATATGATTACTTTCCTCCTCACCAGATTTATGCTACCATGGAAAGTAAAATTATAAAAAATTTATTTTTTGCCGGACAAATCAATGGTACTTCTGGATATGAAGAGGCTGCGGCACAAGGTATAATAGCTGGTATTAACGCGGTGTTGAAATTAAGAGGAGAAAAGCCCTTTATTTTGCCACGATCAGAAGCCTATATCGGAGTGCTTATCGATGATTTGGTGACCAAAGAGGTAACGGAGCCCTATCGCATGTTCACTTCATTAGCTGAGAACAGATTATATTTGCGGCAAGATAATGCAGATTTGCGGTTGATGCATTATGGATATCAATTTGGGCTCATTGAACGACAGGTATATGAAGATGTTTTGAAAAGAAAAGAAATCATTGAGGAAAAGAAACATATGCTCTCCAGGTATCGCCCATCGCTTGAAGAGTGCAATCGTGTGTTAGAGCATGCGGGTTCAAGCAAAATTAAGCAATCAGAATCGGTAGCAAAACTTTTACGGCGACCCGAATTAAGTCTAAAAGAATTTGCTTTAATCAGTAGTGATCCACTCTTTTCCCCAAATCCCGATAGATTTTGGCGCAGCATTCAACAGCAGGTGGAAATAGAAATAAAATATGAGGGTTTTTTAATGCGCCAGCAAGCCCAGATTGAAAGAATGAAACAATTAGAGGAATTTATTATACCAGATTCTTTTGATTATGAAGCAATACCCTCCTTGTCAAAGGAAAGCAAAGAGAAACTCTTAAAAATAAAGCCAAGAAATTTAGCACAGGCGCAGAGAATTCTTGGTGTATCGCCCTCAGACATTGCTATTTTAATGATGGTTTTAGTTGAACAAAAGCGAAAGCGAAATGTTCCACGTGGAACAATCCATCTCTCAAACAAACAAAAGGATGACGAGCGTTAGTGCAAAATCTCATACATTTAAATGCCCAGCAACAGGAACAGTTAAAAACGTTCATTGATCTATTATTAGAATGGAATGTAAAAATAAATCTCATTTCTCGAAAAGATTGTGCTAATATTACAGAAAAGCATATTCGAGAGTCTTTATGGTTTTGCCACAGGATGATTATTGGTAAAGCCTGTGATATTTTGGACCTAGGCAGCGGTGGTGGTTTTCCGGGGATTCCAATGAAAATTGCCCTACCCTCTGTCAACATGTATTTGCTGGAATCAAAAAGAAAAAAAGCGTATTTTTTGGAAACAGCTATTAAACAATTAAACCTCAGAGACACCAAGGTGATTTGTGATCGTGCAGAAAATATGAGTTTCAGCGATCAAAGGTATGATTTGATCGTGTGTCGAGCCGTCGCTGCGTTAGATAAACTTTGGTTGTGGAGCGAACCTCTTTTGCGGCCAAAAGGGAAATTGGCAGCGTTAAAAGGAGGAGATTTAGATAAAGAAATGGATAGGTTTCATAAGAAAAATGTTGATTCTACAATAAAAATGATCGATATTAAAGATACTATTGATACCTCAGCGGAACCAACCAAAAAAATGGTGTTAATATTTAAATAATAATAAGGAGAACGCCTTGGTCGATTCAGTATTCAATGAAATCAAAAATCTAATTACAGAAAGCCGCAATCCGGCGACGATGGATATTGACAAAAAATCCATCCGAGAGATTTTATATTTGATTAATGATGAGGATCGCAAAGTCGCCGATGTAGTTCGCGAAGAGATTCCTTACATCGAGAAAGCCGTTGAGTTAGTTGTCCATGCGTTTAAGAATGGTGGGAGATTATTTTACGTTGGGGCTGGAACCAGCGGAAGATTGGGTGTATTGGATGCCGCAGAATGCCCGCCAACTTTTGGCAGTGATCCTGAAATGGTTCAAGGAATCATCGCCGGAGGCACCAAAGCATTGGTCAGGGCACAAGAGGGGGCAGAAGATAAATATGAAAAAGGGGCAGAAGATTTGTTAGAGAGAAAGGTGAATGAGAAGGATGTGGTTTGTGGAATCGCCGCCAGTCGCCGAACGCCTTATGTTATTGGCGCTATCACTAAAGCGCGGGAATTAGGCGCCAAAACCATATATCTCACCTGTAATCCACGTAAAGATATGACAATTGAAGTGGACGTTGCCATTTGTCCTGTGGTGGGTCCTGAGGTGATAATGGGATCTACCCGAATGAAAGCCGGCACCGCAACAAAACTCGTATTGAACATGATTACCACTACGGCGATGATCCGCTTGGGAAAAGTGTGGGGAAATATGATGGTGGACCTACAAATGACATCCAAAAAATTGGAAGAACGCTCAAAGAAAATTATTATGTTAGCGACAGGGGTTTCATACGATGAAGCTAAAGAATATTTACAAAAAGCAGACGGACACGTAAAGACCGCCATTGTTATGATTCTCGCAAAAGTAACGGCCCCTCAAGCAAGAGAGCTATTATTAAAAGGAGATGGATTTGTGCATCGGGCGTTGGAGATGTCATAAATAGTATTTTTAGCTTTATAATAATAAAACCCCCACGTCAATTGAATGACAGTGGGGTTATTTTTTGTTATCTTGCAGAAATCACCATGAGGTCATCAGAAATAATACAACAAAAGATTGAAAGCAGCCGCTCGTTCAAAGAAATTTTAGCGGCAGTGAATTCAAAACAAAATGCCGTGGTTACCAATTGTATAGGGGCAGGAAGGGCATTCTACGTTGCCTCATTGTTTAAATCCTTGCAGAAAAGGATCTTCTGCATTTGGGGCGACGAAGAATCAGCGAAAAACTTTTATGATGATATTATACAGATATTGGTGGATGGCGAAATCCAGTTTTTTCCGGCTATAGATAAAAATTTATGGAGCGAACTGGGTCCACCCTCCACTATTATCGGCCGGCGCCTGCAAACGATAAAATCTTTACTTTTTAATAATAGAGGGATAATAATCACCAGCGCTGAAGCATTGCTCGAGAAAATCGCATCACCTACTTTGATACAGGAAAACGCCAGAAAGGTTACAATCAATGATTTTGTCGATTTTGACGAATTCATCGCGCATCTTATGTCCCTCGGTTATACCCGCGAGATGAAAACCGAACGGCCAGGGGAGATGAGTGTCCGGGGTGGTATTGTAGATGTGTTTCCTTTGGAGGAAGAATATCCTTTTCGGATAGAATTTAATGGCGACGTTATCGAGTCCATCCGCACCTTCGACCCTGAGACTCAAAGATCTCTATCCAGTCGTGACTCTGCCGTCTTGATCCCTTTAGGGGCTGCCGGTTTATATGGACCCTATATTGATCAGCCAGTAGACCGAAAACCCCTTAGCGCAACATTGTTCGATTATATCGCAGATGAAGAAGTGATTATTACGTTTGATAGTATATTGTTAAATAAAGACTTATCAGAAAAAGCCGAAGAAAATAAAAATCGATTTTTAAAATTTTGCGAGATACATAATCTTACTCAAGAAATTCAAATTCAAGAATTCTATTGCGAGACAAAAACTATAATATCTAAATTAAATAATTACAATATGATAGATTTTCAATCGATTTTTTCTTTTGAGGCAAATAATACCATTGATTGTAATATGAGAAAAAGTGGTCAATTTGGAGGCAATTTATCTCTCTTTAAAAAGGAAATAGAATTATTAGAAAGACAACACGTAAACGATAAAAGTCCTTTTTACATTCTGCTGGCTTGTGAATCGCAAAGCCAAGCTGCTCGTATGAAGGATTTGTTACAGCAAGAAAACATTAGTCCGCGTCTTCAAATTATCACTCTAAATGTGGGTGAGGGTTTTCTTTGGCCAGATAAGAATATCTATCTGTTTACTAATCGCGAACTCTATGGAAGGAGTAGATCTCTACAATTTGATCGAATGCGTCAGCGCGCCCTGCTATTAGAGGAAGTAGCAAAGCTTAAAGAGAATGATTTTGTTGTTCATGTAGATTATGGTGTCGGAATTTTTCGTGGACTACAGGTTATCTCCACTTATGGAAGGAACAGAGAATGCATTAAGATCGAGTACGCTGATGGCGATATGTTGTATGTACCTCTTGAGAAAATGGATCGAGTGCAGAAGTATAGTTCTCGAGAAGGATATTCTCCCACTTTGAATAAACTCGGTACTAAGAATTGGCAAAAAATCAAAGCAAAGACCAAGCAAAAGGTAAAAGACATTGCTAAAGATTTAATAAAATTGTATGCCAAGCGGAAAATGAGCCCTGGATTTTCATTTTCACCTGATACTATTTGGCAGAAAGAATTGGAGGCTTCGTTTCCGTATGAAGATACCGTAGACCAGCTTAATGCTGTTGAAGAGATCAAACGTGATATGGAGGCTCCGATTCCGATGGATCGGCTTATTTGTGGCGATGTTGGATTCGGAAAAACAGAGGTTGCTATTAGGGCGGCTTTCAAGGCGCTGGTCGATGGTAAACAAGTAGCGGTACTGGTGCCAACTACCATTCTGGCGCAGCAACACTATAACACCTTTTGCGAACGGATGAATAGGTTTCCTGTTAAAATCGAAGTTCTTTCTCGTTTTAAGACTTTAAAACAGCAGAAAGAAATAGTTAAAAAATTGGCAGATGGTGAGATTGATCTAATTATTGGAACCCATCGGCTGCTAGGGAAAGATGTTAGATTCAAATCATTAGGCTTGTTAATCATTGATGAAGAACACAAGTTTGGTGTGATCCACAAAGAAAAGTTAAAACTTTTAAAGGCAAATATTGACACCATCACTTTATCCGCAACCCCTATTCCACGAACAATGCACATGGGGTTGATAGGGGTGAGGGATTTGTCAGTTATTAATACTCCGCCCCAAAATCGGCAAACTGTTCAAACCGAAGTGTGCAGATTTGATAAAGAGCTGATTAGAGAAATAATTTTGAAAGAGTGCGCCCGCGGTGGGCAGGTATTTTTTATTCATAATCGTGTTGGTACGATTTATGCTATGACGCAATTACTACGGGAGCTGGTGCCCGAGATAACCATTGCCACAGCCCATGGACAAATGCCGGCACACGAACTTGAGAAAATAATGTTAAAATATATGGCAGGGGAAATCCAGTGTCTGGTCACCACACTCATTGTCGAGTCAGGCCTTGATATTCCCAATGCCAATACGCTGATCGTAAATCGAGCGGACAAATTAGGCTTATCGCAATTGTATCAACTTCGCGGCCGGGTTGGCCGTTCTAACCAAAAAGCATATGCCTACTTTTTGGTACCCCCCTTAAAAAAGTTGACCAAAAATGCCATCAGACGATTACAGACTATTCAAGAGTTTTCCTATTTAGGTTCGGGATATAAGATAGCGATGCGCGACTTGGAAATTCGCGGTGCAGGAAATATCTTTGGAGCCGAACAGAGTGGTTTTATAAATGTTTTAGGATTCGAATTATACAGCAAAATCATAGAGGAGGCCATCCAAGAGTTGCGAGGGGAACTCATTTCTCCCCAGACGAAGGAGGCGCTCTGTAAGGAGGATAACTTTGAAGCCAGGATTGAGCTTGTTGCTCCTGCATTGCTTCCGGAGGATTATGTGCCGCTTGTGGAAGACAGAGTCGATATCTACCGGAGGTTGATAGAGAGCAAAGATGAAACGGCCGTTCAATCAATTGCAGAAGAAATAAGGGATCGCTTTGGTTCGCTTCCCATGGCGGCAGAAAACCTAATTGATTATATTGTATTAAAAAAGCTAGCCCGAAAAGCAAATGTCGAAGAAATCACTTTTCAGGACAATATCGTAATAGGTAAATTTAATTCTCAACGCCTGCCCAAGGGGGAACAATTCCTTGCGTGGATTGGTAAAATTGTAGGTTATACTGAGCAAAATATAGAATTCAAGCAAGTAAATAATCAATTGCTTTTCGAATTGAAACTCCTCCCTGATCAATCAGCAATAAAACAGGTAAGAAATTTCTTGCAAAAAATTATTTAAATATTTATTTTTTATAATTATGAATCGATATCATTTAATGAGTTAAAACAGGAAGTAGGTCGGGCTTTCTAATAAGTGGTTATTCAAGAGTATGTTATGACAAAAAAATGGGCCAAAATTTTAGGCGTTATTCTGTTTCTCGTCATGGTGGCTAACGATTGTACCCAAAAAAAGGAGCAGGTTGATGTCATCGCTCAGGCAGGGAATGCCGTCTTAACCACCGATGATTTGGAGAAACTTCTGCCCAAGATAGATTCGTTGACGCTGTCTAAGGAACAGATTCAGAGTTTCATCAAAAGATGGGTTGAAAGGGAGTTGATTTACCAAGAGGCGATGCGTAGCGGATTTACTAAAAATCCTAATTTACAAAGAGACCTTGAAAATATTTCTAAAGATTATATTGTTGCTCAATATATTGATCAAAAAATAAATAATGAAATTACTATTTCCGAAGCAGAAATAAAAGCCTACTATGATGAAAATATCGATGAATTTAAATGCTATCAGGATGAGTATCATATTAAACTCATTTTGGTTGCAACCTATAATGAGGCCAATGATATCCGCAGGCAAATAAGAGGAAAAGAAGATTTTTCGCAATTGGCCAAAAAAAGATCGTTGGATGGTAGTCGGTTAAAAGGCGGAGATTTGGGGTTCGTGCCATTAAGCCGTCTCTCTCCCATTCTTGCACGTACTGTTGTCCGGCTAAAAAAGGGTGAGCTATCTGAGCCCATCAAATCGGAAGTGGGCTATAATATATTATTTTTGGAAGATCGGCGCGAGAAGGGCAGCGTTCTGCCATTGGAGGAGGTCAGATTCATAATTGAAGAAAGATTGCTGGCAGCTAAAAGAGCGAATAATTACCATCAGTTTCTGACAAAGCTGTTTGAAAAAGCCAGCGTAAAAACAGATTTCAAGATTTTGGATTTCTCCGAAAGGAAAATGAATTAGCGATAGGGAATGATGTGATATGAAAAAACAATCGACAACAATCAAAAGCGGGTTGGTCATTTTGCTAATTATTTTTACATGCCAAGCGCCGTTGCTAGCACAACAGATTTTGGATCAAGTTTTGGCGATTGTGGATGATGACATCGTGTTGGAATCTGAGGTCATACAAGCGGCTTATCTGCTGGCAATGCAATTAAGGGTCGATCCGATGAAGTCGCCGAAGGAATTTGAACGCTTAAAGAAAGAGACACTGGAGAATCTTATCAATCAAAAAATATTACTCGTTCAAGCTGAAAAGGATACGATCAAGGCCGATGAAGAGCAAGTGGAACGCTATTTGCAGCAGCAAATGCAAAATATCGTGCAGCAATTAGGTGGTGAAGATAAGGTTGAGGAATATTTCGGTGCCCCCATCGCCAAGATTAGACGAAATTATCGTGAAGAAATCGAAAAAAATTTACGCATACGGGAGGTTCAGAATAAAAAATTCCAAAATCTGAAGATCGGGAGAAAAGAGGTTGAGAAATTTTTTCTGGCATATAAAGACTCTATCGGTAATTTAAAAGAAACAGTCGACATTAGTCATATTCTGATTACGCCAAAGCCTGGAGAGAAAGCCAAAAAAGAAGCCTACAATCGAATATCTGAATTGAGGAAGCGAATTATCAATGGTGAAGATTTTGCACAGATCGCAAAAACCTACTCTGAAGATCCTGGCTCTGCTGCTAAAGGGGGAGATTTAGGATTAATGACGCGAGGTGATTTTGTACGCGATTTTGAGGAGGTGGCGTTTGCATTAAAGATTAATGAGATCTCCGATATCGTACAAACTCAATTTGGTTACCATATTATACAGTTATTAGAGCGCCGCGGAGATAAAATTCGGGCACGCCATATTTTAATCACCATCAAGCCCCAGATGGAGGATGAAAAAGCTGCTGCTGACTCTATTAAAAAAATATACACGTTACTCCAAAATGGGGCAAATTTCGAGGAATTGGTAGAAAAATATTCAGAGGATGTATCCAGTAAAGATGAAAAGGGATATTTAGGGCACTTTGAAATCGATCAGTTGCGAGAACGAGCAAAAGAATTTGTTTTTGCAATCAAAGGGGTCCAGCCTGGTCAATATACCGAACCGGTTAAGACGAGCTACGGGTTTCATATCCTTCGGGTAGAAGCGAGAGAAGAGGCTCGTCCATTGGATTTAAAAAAGGATTATGATAGAATCAGTCGGATGGCTTTAGACCACAAGATGCAGCAACAATTCAAAAAATGGATTGAAGAGCTCAGACAGAATATATATGTTGAAATAAAACCCCACGCAAGGTTATAAAACGACCAAAGGTAGAAAGACAAGTCGGCCTTTGTCGGCCGACTTTTTTAATTTTGATGAACGGGTTTATGAAAATGAAACGGAAGATATCTATTTTAATGCTGGTGTTTTATACCTTTTTTACAGCCCAACTGATGTCGCAAAACAGTCTTTTTACAATTGTTCGGTTAAAATACAGTGGGGGAGGAGATTGGTATAACGATCCCAGCATCATCCCCAATATGTTGAATTATCTACGCGAAAGAATAGGCATGGAATGTGGTAAAGATGAAGTGCGACTATCGATTATGGATGAAAATTTATTTTCTTATCCCATTTTATTTATGACCGGGCATGGTAGGATTTTTTTCACAGAGGCAGAGGCATCTCGGCTACGCCGATATCTGACAGAAGGAGGGTTCCTTTTTGCCGACGATGATTATGGTATGGATGAGTATTTTCGACAAGAAATGAAAAAAGTGTTTCCAGATAAACAATTGGTGGAGATTCCTTTTTCACATCCTATTTTCCATCAATACTATGAATTCACAAATGGGTTGCCCAAAATTCATGAACATGATGGCGGACCACCGCAAGCGTTTGGTTATTTTCATGAAGGAAGATTAGTCGTGTTTTATGCCTATAATACCAATATCTCAGATGGCTGGGCAGATCCAGATGTTCATGGCGATCCTTTAGAAAAGAGGGAACAAGCATTGCGTATGGGTTGTAATATAATTATATATGCTTTGATGAATTAACATGTCTACTACACAAAAAAAGTACATTCAGATAAAAGAAGAAATTGGCACAATTCGGAAAGCCATTAAAAGGACGTGGATGATCTACGCCCTTTTACAATATCTGTTTAATACATCATTACTGCTTATTGTAATTTTAATCATTAATAGCCTTTTTGAATTCTCTGCATTGATAAGAACGCTTCTAATAGTCGTTGGCGCTTTGATCGCAGTCACCATGGCAGGAGTTCTCCTTCTACCGAGAATTCTTAATGGGCTTTTTCGATCGGATGATCCCACTGATAATGATATAGCTTTACGATTGGGAAATCAATGGGGTCCGCCTGCGGATCGGCTGGCTAATGCCCTACAATTATTTGCCAAAAGAGAAAGATTACTGTTACAGTATACAGATACTCTGATCGATGACGCGATGGAAAAAGCGGCAACCGCTTGGAAAAAGCCACAAATTGATGCATTGGATCATCGTGACAAGGTGATTCGAGTCGCCAGAAGGCTAATTATTCTTGCCAGCCTTATGACTCTTACGTTCGCCATATCACCTACTATTTGGCGAGAAGGATGGATACGGACGTTTTACCCTCACGCTCTGCTTGCTGAAGAAAATATAGCCCAGTTCACCATAAAGCCAGGGAATATAACTTTACCAAAAGGTGAACCAGTGCTAATAAAAGCAATTGACCACAGCGCCAAGTCTAATCGGCTATTTCTCCATATGGTTCGGGCTGGAGAGGAGAAAAAGCTGGAAATGGTGCAAGGCCAAAGCGACACTTTTTATTTTCAAATTAGTGCGGTCAAAGAATCATTTCATTATTTTGTTGCAAATAAAAAGAGCAAGAGTTCGTTATATCGAGTGGATGTGTTGGAATTTCCGTCTATTCGTTCTTTGCAAATCAAACTGGTTCCACCTATGTATGCGCATCAAGATACCATACGTTTAGAACCAAACATCGGCGATATTGAAGCACTAAAAGGTACAATGGTCATCTGGAATGCGGAAACCAATAAACCATTGAAAAAGGCAATGTTAGCTTTTGGTAGCGACAAAAGAATCGCCTTGGCAATCAACGGTTTACAGCTAAAGGGTGCTTTTGCTATCTTTACGAATGATGTGTATACCTATGAGATGGAGGATAACGAAGGCTTGCAAAGCAGCGATCCCATTACCTATCATGTCAAAGTGATAACCGATCATTATCCTTTTGTCCGAATTCTTTCACCCAATAGAGACGTCGATCTCGACGATTCGATGGTTTTGCCATTGCTCATCCAAGCACAAGATGATTATGGGATTGCACAAATACAAATTGCGTATCAAGTATTAGCTAACCCCGAGGCGGTGATTGATTCCAGTAAATTTCAATGGATATCCTTGCCAATTCCGCATGTACATGAAGATCAAATTCAGATCGCTTTCAGATGGGATTTGAGTACTTCGCAATTATTACCAAACGAGGTTTTGGTTTACCATGTCATTGTTTACGATAATGATACAATTAGTGGGCCGAAGAAGGCCCAGACCGATTTTTACCGAGCACGTTTTCCGACGATATATGAACTTTATCAAGAAATTAGTAAGGCTCAAGAAGATGCGTTAGCGCACTATGAACAAGCCTATCAAAAGAGCCAAGAGATACAAAAAAATATGGAGACGTTATCATTACAATTAAAAAGGATAAAAGAGTTGTCCTGGCAAAAGCGTCAGGAGATTGAAGAGAACGTCCGACAACAGGAAGATTTACAAAAGATGCTTGATCAGGCTAATCAACAGCTTGATGAAATGTTAAAAAAATCTGATCAGCATAAACTACTATCGCCGGAGACGTTGCAAAAATTTCGTGAGCTTCAACAGCTTTATCAGGATATTATGACACCAGAGTTGCAAGCCGCGTTAGAGAAAATAAAAGAAGCCATGCAAAATATCGATGAAAATCTTATTCAAAAAGCGATTGAAAATTTTAAAGACTCGGAGAAAGCGGTCGTTAGCAACATCGAACGCACCATTGCCCTCTTAAAAAGGCTAAAACAACAACAAGCCATTGAGCAAGCCATTCGGATGACAGAGGATATCCACGACGGGCAACAAAAAATTAGTGAGCAGCTGAAGAATCAACCTTCAGATATCGATAAGAGTTTAAAGGATCAGGAGGCGTTGGCGCAAAACGCAAAAGAGCTGGGAACCTTGATAGAAGATTTGGCGCAAGAGGCCGCTAAGGATTCTATTTTGAGGTCTCAAGAACTCTTGGAAGCGGCGGAGTCCATGAAAAACGCCCGATTGCCCCAGCGCATGCGACAAAATATGAGCGAAATACAACGCAACTCCTGTCTGGCGGCGGAGCAAATATCTCAGGAGATACAATCCAACTTAAAACAGGTTTCCGCAAAGTTACAAAAGGCTCGCGATGCTTTGAGTGGCGCAGCACAGAAACGAGCCCTACAGGCCATACGGGCTGGGATGAATAATTTACTTGCTCTTTCCTATATGCAAGAGGAATTATTGGAAGAAACAAAAAATGTACCTCCAACAAGTGCCAAAATGCAATCGTTGGCGGAGGGGCAGAAAAACTTGTTATCGGGTCTGGAGCGGGTGACCGATGGCCTTTATGAAGCCTCCAAGGAGACATTTGCTATTAAATCGAATATAGCTACCTCCTTAGGTCAAGCCCAGAGGCACATGCAGAGTGCTTTGCAGGGGTTTGAAAGCCGTGATGCCGCAACCACCACCACTGGACAGGGACAAGCCATGGCGAAAATGAATGAAGCGGTGAAGCAATTGTTCTCGTCGTTACAAAGCATGATGGCAGGCGGCAAGGGTGGGGGTATGGGGATGGATGAATTTATCCAGCAACTGCAAAGTCTGGCAGCTTCTCAGCAAGGTATAAATAGTGGTACCTCGCAATTAGGTCAGGGTGACCAGTTTAGCCTAGCGCAGCAAGCCGCTATATCTCGGCTGGCACAGCAGCAGGGCCAGGTGCGAAAGACGCTGGAAGAGTTGATCAAAGAAGCTGGCGAAGCGACAAGTCTTTTGGGAGATATGGAAAAAATAGTAGAAGACATGAAAGATGTTGAGAAGGATTTATGGAATGGCAATATTAAACGCGAGACAATAGAAAAACAGAACCAGATTTTATCGCGGATGTTAGATGCCCAAAAATCCATTCGCGAGAGGGAATATAGTAATAGACGAAAGGCGGAAACTGGAAAAGAATATCTTGTTAGTTCTCCTGCTGAGCTCCCGAAAAACAAGGGTGAGCGTAGAAATCGATTACAACAGGATCTATTAAGAGCCAAAAAAGAAGGATATACTCGTGATTACTTGGAAGTGATAAGGCGATATTTTGAGGCGGTAACCGAGCATGAAACCAATTAGATTATTTTATCACACATTCATCCTTCTTGTTATCTTTGGATGGTATGAATCATTTATGGGCCTTTACGGCCAAGTCCCGTTGTCGACGTCGGAAAGAATACTGCGACAAAACGCTGCAGAGCAGGAAGCAAGAGGAGAATATTCAAAAGCAATAGAAATATACAAAAAATTACTTACCAGCAAACCGCAGGATCTTTCTTTATATTTAGCGGCTAAACGCTGTTTTTTGCAAAATAAAGATTATCAGGCGTGGCAAAACTTGATTAAGGAGCTTCAAAAGTCTTTTAGAGATGTTCAATATGAAGTAGATTTAGCGGAGATTGATTACGCCTTGGGTCATAAAACTGAGGCAATCCAAAGATGGAAACAAATTGTTCGAGATAATCCAACGAACGAACGCGCCTACGTTTTGATAGGAACGGTTCTGACCGAGCATCAACTTTATGAAGAAGCAATTGACGTATTTCAAAGCGGGCGAAAAAGTTTTAAAGAACCGATCAAGTTTTGCTTTGAGTTGGTAAAAATATATCATGCGATTGCGGCTTTAGAAAAGTTGACAGAAGAATATCTAAATTTTTTAGAGAAAAATCCTGGCCAAGTAAACTTTGTACAAGGTCAGCTTTTGAATGCCGCTCACTCTCAGGAGGCCACCGAAAAAATTACAAAGGTCATCTTGGAACGACAAAAGAGCAAACGGATTTCAGATATAATGAGCCATCAGTTGCTGGGGGCATTGTATACCCAGCAAAAAGATTATAAAAGGGGCTTGAGGCATTATTTGGCCTTAGAAGAAGAACTAAAGAATACAAAAAGAGATGAAGTAGGATTATTTTTATTTTCATTTGCCAATGCAGCCATGAGTGATGGCGCCACGGCTGAGGCGCGTCGGGTATTTGAACTTTTGGCTGCTACGCAAACCGTTAACCTGATGTATAGGATCAAAGCGGAATATAACCTTGCACAGTTATTTGAAAAAGAGGGTAATTATTTACAAGCCATAAAATCTTATGAAAATTTTGTAGAAACACATAAAAAAATTGACGATCAAATAATGGCACTATTTCGAATAGGCGATATTTATTTTCAAAAACTTTTTGATATATCTAAGGCAGAGGTGACCTATTTAAAAATTGTAAAGATGCCTGTGGCAACGCAAGAGGATAGATTAAAGGCTCGTCAGCGATTGAGTGAATGTGCCATCGCCCGAGGAGATATTATAATGGCACGTAAATATCTCGATGGTATTATTAAAGAAACCTCGATAGAAAGCAACTATCATCGGCAGGCTGCTTTAAAAACATGTTATCTTGAGATGATGAATGGCCAATGGCGGCAGTCCCTCGAACGCATTGAAAAGATATTTGCTGAAGGCTCTGCAACCAGGCCATCGTCACCTGTTGATATTTTTGAAAACGATTTATTGGATTTGTATATTCTCTTAAAAGATAACGAGAAAGATTCCGTAGGGGTTACCCTTTTAGGACAAATGCAATGGTTGCAATGGCGGCGATCTCATGGGAGTGTGGTTGATAGTATTCGTAAATTTCTTACAAATTATCCTAATTCGAAATTGAAGTATCGTCTAAAGCTCATGGAGATAGAATCCCTTCGTCAATTAGGCAGATCCTCTGAAGCTATCGCTAATGCGAAGGAAATGTTAGTTACCGCGACCCAAGATGAAAAGGAAAAAATCAGTAAATTAATCGTTGATATGTATGCAGACGATTTGCATCTTTGGGACGTGGCGCTAAAAGAAGGAGAAGCATTTTTACAGCTATATCCCAGGAGTATTTATATCGACGAAATCAGACAAAAAGTTCGTTCATTAGAGCAAAAGAATCGAATTTGAAAATATCTATTGGGTAGCATGATGGTTAGGAGAGCTTTTTTTATAATATGTCTTTATTTTTCCACTACTCTCGGGCAGAAAATATTAATCAATATGGATCTGCATCAGACTGATCATCTAAAAGCCTATGGAATCGCTTATTGGGTTCTGCAGCGAGGGGCTAATGTGGAATGGTTGTTGAATTATCGTGGTGGTTCTTTCTTATTGGATGCTCATCCGGTGGTAGAAAGGGAATTGCGTGTACGCGGTGTTTCTTTTATTTCGCTCAGCGGCAAGGAGGTAGCGGATATTTATTCCATCATCGCCGAATCTAACATGGACGCCGTACTTTTGGAGAAAGCGCCCGATATAGCAATTTATGCTCCCCCTAACAAACAAGCGTGGGATGATGCGGTTTTATTGGCTTTGGATTATGCGGAGATTCCCTATACCATTTTATGGGATGAGGAAGTGCTACGTGGAGAATTAGCGAAATACGATTGGCTGCATCTACATCATGAAGATTTTACGGGGCAGTACGGAAAATTTTATGCAAACTATCGCCACGCTGATTGGTATAAAGATGAAGTGGCGAAGAACGAAGCCATGGCCAAAAAATTGGGATTTCGTAAAGTATCGGAATTGAAAAAGGCAGTTGTCCAAGCCATTAAATCGTATGTAGCTGGCGGAGGCTTTTTATTTGCCATGTGTTCGGCAACCGATACGTATGACATTGCTTTGGCTGCGCAAAATGTCGATATCGTAGATCGCTTTTTCGATGGTGATCCAGTAGAAGAAAACGCCCAGCAAAAGTTGGATTTTACTCAGACCGTTGCTTTCGAAAATTTTACGATCATAACCGATCCAATGGTTTATGAATATTCCGATATCGATATTCCCCCCAGCTATGCCCCGGTCTCGAGAGGCGCGGAAGGGGACTTTTTCACCCTTTTCGAGTTCTCAGCAAAATACGATCCTATACCGACGATGCTTACCCAAAATCATGTAGCAGCCATCAAAGGATTTATGGGACAGACCACAGGTTTTAGAAAAAGTTGCATAAAGAAAACAGTTGTTATCATGGGCGAAGCTGAGGGCACAGAGCAGGTCAAATATTTACGGGGGAATTTTGGTAAAGGAACTTTTTGTTTTCTGGGTGGCCACGACCCGGAAGATTATCAGCACTTTGTCAACGATCCGCCGACACAATTGGCTCTGCACCGAAATTCGCCTGGATATCGGTTAATTTTGAATAATATTCTTTTTCCAGCAGCAAGAAAAAAAGAACTAAAGACTTGATGATGAGATAAGTCAGTGTGGGAGGAGAGATCATTGTATATCCAAAGATTTGATATAAGAACAAAGGAAAGAGTGCAATTTTTATGCATTACCGATTTAGTTGCCAATGCTGTGGTTAAGGCTCAGGTAGAGAGTGGTCTTTGTGTTTTATTTGTGCCCCACACTACGGCCGGCTTAACGATCAATGAGAATGCCGATCCGGATGTGGTTCGGGATATCATTATGGCATCTACCAAATTGGTCCCTTTTATGGATAATTATCGGCATTCCGAGGGTAACTCTGCAGCGCACATTAAATCCAGTCTATTTGGACCTTCACTGACGTTAATTATCGATAAAAGGCAGATCGTGTTGGGGATCTGGCAAGCCATCTATTTTTGCGAATTTGATGGTCCCCGGCAACGATCGTTGATATGTAAAATTATTGCGGATGCTTCATAAAAACAGTATGCGATGGACTCCCCTAAATAAAATGAAAAAGGTGCATGTTAGGCCATATCAGGCCTTGGCGCCTTTTTATGATCACCTGATGGCTCATGTCGATTATAATGGCTGGGCCAATTATGTCGTTCACTTGGCAGAATTGCATGGCAGTATTGGCCGCAGGGTGATAGATTTATCCTGTGGCACCGGAACCATATGCCACAAATTAAGGGAGCGAAATTGTACTGCCATTGGCTGTGATGGCTCCAAACCGATGTTGATAGAAGCCGTGCGAAAGACAAATTTCCAAATTAATGATTCTTTCGTTTGCAGTGATATGAGACACATACCCCTAAAGAATCCAGTGGATTTGGTTCTTTCATTATATGATAGCATGAATTATTTGTTAACCCAGAAAGATTGGCTATCCTGTTTATTTCAAGTGTATCAAATTTTAAATGAAAAGGGTCTTTTTATTTTCGATATAAGCACTATAGAAAATTCCGAAAGAGCATTTAAAAACTATAATCAAAGTGAAACAACTGCCATCGGAGAATATTACCGCAAGAGTACTTTTGATTCAAAAAATAAGATACAATATAATTATTTCAAGATCGTTTTATACGATAAGCCGAATATGATTTTTTTTGAAGAACACAGACAGCGTATTTTTTACATCCATGAGATCAAAGAGATGATCGAAACCAGCCCTTTTAGTCTGCTTGGTTGTTATGCAGATTTTTCCTTGCAAACGGCGAACGAGCTTGCGGAACGGGTGCATTTTGTCCTTCAAAAATAATGGCTTTATGTTTTATTGGAGATCACACAATGGTCGAAATGCAAAACGTGCGGGTAAAATATCCAAATGGAGAAGGGATTGAGCAGATTACCATGCACGTTGCTCCAGGAGAATTTGTATTTCTTATCGGTCCGAGTGGGGCAGGAAAATCCACTGTACTAAAGACCATTTATATGGAATTGATGCCCACCGAAGGCCATGTGGTTGTAGGAGAGTATAATTCTCTTTTTATAAGAAAACGTGATATTCCTTACCTACGTCGTAGCATCGGTATTGTGTTTCAAGACTTTAAATTATTTAATGATCGGGATGTTTTTGAAAACATCGCTTTTGCATTACGAGTGATCGGCAAGCCGAGCAAGGAAATAAAAAAACGAGTATTGCGCGCCTTGGCCGATGTCGGTTTGAGTCATAAATCGCGGAATTATCCACAAGAATTATCGGGAGGAGAGCAGCAGCGAGTTGCCATTGCCAGGGCTATTGTTAACGAACCTTTTCTTTTGTTGGCGGATGAACCAACAGGTAATTTAGATCCATTAACGGCGTCTGAAATAATGGAGGTTCTGGTGAAAATTAACGCTCGTGGTACAGCGATTCTGATGGCGACCCATAACTATGGGCTCGTTAAAAAATATCGAGCGAGAATTATCAAGATTCATCAAGGGCGCATTGTGGGCTAAGTGGATAGCGTTTGCTCTGTTTTAATGGACCATTCTGAAAGAAAAACGAAAATATGAATATGCATTATTTTTTTCAAGAAATGTTAGCGGGTATAAGACAGTCAAAAGGCTCCTTTATTTTTTCAATTTTCTCGGTAACATTTTTGCTGATTTTGATTGGTTTTGTTACGTTGGTATCTGCAAACTTGGAGTATTTTTTTAAATTCATTCATGAGCAAATGCAGATACAGGCGTATCTTAGCAATACGTTGACAGAGGAGCAGATATTAAAATTAAAAGAGCGAATTCTGCAATTGGAATATGTCGATAAAATCGAATATATTTCCAAGGATGTTGCGGCACAAACCTTACAAAAGGAATTTGGCCGAGAGTTATTTAATTTAATCGGAGAAAATCCATTGCCTTCCTCTTTTACAATAGGATTGAAGGAGAAATACCGCAACGAACAAGCATTGCAAACCGCAGCAGCTGCTATCCAAAAGGAGGCAGGCATCGAGGAAGTAGTCTATCAAAATCAAGCAATTTTGAAGTTTAGTCGATATTTGGAGGTGGCGTCCAGAATTAGCCTGTTCTTATTAGCTTTTCTTACTTTAGGCTCCCTTGTGGTTATTGCCAATAATATTCGCTCGGTAATCCTCGCCAGGCGGCATATTATTTACACCATGCAATTGGTTGGGGCAACGCCGACCTATATCAGAGTTCCTCTTTATTTAGAGGGCGCATTTCAGGGGGCTGTGGGAGGATTCTTTGCTTCTTGCTTTCTCTATGGATTGGTGTGGATACTCGAGCAGCAAATGCCGATGAAGGTGCACGGAGCACCTGTACAGAATTTCGTTCTTGTATTCGTCGGCATAGGATTTGGTTTATTGGGAAGTTTTTGGGCAATAAGGAGATATTTATAGACTATCCACAGATCGCCAAGGCTCCGAATTGGAAATTTTTCTTGACAACACTATTAATAATCATTAATTTTATAAATAGTTAACCAAAGTAATTAATTGATTTAGAATATGGCGCATGAAGAATTAACAGAGAGAGAACGTCAAGTTTTTTTATCGATTGTCAAGAAATTTATTGAGACCGCTGAACCGGTCGGTTCTCGATATTTATCAAAACACAGCGGCTTGAATATTAGTCCGGCAACCATTCGTAATGTAATGGTTGATTTAGAGGAAAAGGGTTACATTCGTCAGCCACATGCTTCTGCAGGCCGGGTTCCAACAAACGCAGGGTATCGAGTCTATGTAGATGAATTGATGTCTGAGGCTAAATTAAGTTCCTCTTCTAAAAAAGCCATTTTAGAGCAGTTATCCGCTTTTTCGGAAGATGTGGATCTAATCATAGAAAAAGCCTCTCATATTTTGAGTAATATCTCTTGTCAATTGGGTGTGGTGCTTGCACCGCGGTTTACCAAAGGCCGATTACAAAAAATCGACCTGGTCCCCATTACCGATAATACCATTTTGATCGTGATCTCCATCAAAGGAGGCCTCGTAAAAACCATTATCGTCGAGTTAGACCGAACCGTCCCCCTGCATATGTTGGAGATGATCAAGCAAATTTTGAATGAGAGATTATATGGCTTGACCATCGCCGAGTTACAAAAGGCCTTTGACCTGCGGTTCTCTGACCTGGATGAAGCGAGCAAAAATTTTCTGAAAACCATTCGAAGCAAAACAGAAAAAATGATCAGCCTTGAAGGACCGGTTGATTTTCATGTTGCAGGTATGGGAAAAGTGATTCAACAACCGGAATTTTCTTCACAGGAAAAGATGGAAGTCATTTTGAATTTAATAGATAGCAGAGATTTATTGTTGAAAGTATTACATGAAACCGAAGGCGAAGGCGTTTCGATTGTGATTGGCGAGGAAAATAAAGAAGACATTCTCAAGAATTGCAGTGTTATTACTACCATGTATCACGTGGAGGGAGTCAGTGGGACTATTGGTATTATTGGCCCGACGCGGATGCAATATGCGAAAATAATTAGTTTAGTAAAATTTATGGCAGAAACGTTAGGTTGCCTATTAGCAAAACAAAAGTGATCTATCAAAATTTGAGAGGAAGATGGGAGAGAAATCTGTAAATGACATCAAGGAAATGAACGAGCCTGAAGCAATAGAAGAACAAGTAGTGACCGAAGAGAAAAAAGAAGCAGCCGAGAAAGATGAGAAACAAAAGCTCATCGATGATCTTGCCCGCGAGAATGAAAAGCTCAAAGATCAGTTGTTACGCCTCGCTGCAGAATATGATAACTATCGGAAGCGGCGCGAGCGAGACGTGGCTAATTTGGTTCTCAACGCAAATGCCGATTTAATCTTAAGGTTATTGCCCATTTTAGATGATCTGGATCGTATGATCGAGGCAACAGCAAACCATGTTGATGCCGATTCGTTGGTGGAAGGCATTAAACTTTTGCAAAAGAATCTTTTAAAAATTCTTCAGGATGAAGGACTACAGCCCATGCAGTCGTTGGGCCAGACCTTTGACCCAGATAAGCACGAAGCATTATTGCATGTGGTTGATGAAAAGGAAAACGAGAATACCATCATTGATGAACATAAAAAGGGATATTATTTTAAAGATCGCGTACTTCGTCATGCACACGTGATTGTAAGCAAAAAGAATAATTGATAAAAAGATGGAAAAGGATTATTATAAAATACTTGGCGTAGATAGAAATGCCGACATTAATGAGATAAAAAAGGCCTATCGCAAGCTGGCGATGGAGTATCATCCAGACCGCAACCCCGGTGATGCCAAAGCAGAAGAAAAGTTCAAGGAGATTGGCGAAGCTTATTCGGTTCTTTCAGATCCTCAGAAGCGTCGGGAATACGATCAATTTGGTCAAAGTGGCATGCGCGGTACCGGCGGTTTTTCTGGTTTTGGTGGTTTCCAGGATCCATTCGATATATTTCGAGAAGTATTCGGGGGAGGTTTCAGCGATATTTTTGGCATGTCGGGTGAGCCCCGGCGACGCACCGCAGCCCAGCGTGGCTCGGATCTACAAGTGCGTCTCAAGTTGGATCTTGAGGAAATAGCCCGGGGAGTTAGTAAAAAAATCCGCATCAAAAAAATGGTTCGATGTGAACGATGTGGAGGCACCGGCGCTAAAGGGGGGAGCGATACCATTATCTGCCCACAATGTCAGGGCAGAGGCGAAGTCGCATATCGACAGGGATTTTTTACGATTAGTAGGACGTGTGGCCGCTGTTTGGGCGAAGGCCGCATTATTGAACAACCATGCCTAGCCTGTAAAGGCGAGGGAAGAGTCCAGGGCGAAACCACCATTGAAGTAGAGGTGCCTCCCGGCGTTGCCGAAGGACAATACCTGACCATTGCCGGGGCAGGAAACATTGGCCGACGGGGTGGACCCAGCGGTGATGTAATAGTCATCATCGAAGAGAAGCCACATCCCTTTTTCCAGAGGCATGGAGACGATATTTTGTACGAGCTGATGCTGAGTTATCCGCAACTGGTCTTGGGCGCAGAAGTCGAAGTGCCTACATTAAACGGTAAAGCCAAGATCAACATACCCGCCGGCACCCAGAGCGGCAAAATATTACGTATGCGCGGCAAGGGAATACCACATCTCCATTCAAATAAAGTGGGAGATCAACTGATTCGCCTTTCTGTATATACACCGACAAAATTATCGGAAAGAGAAAGAGAATTACTACGCGAATTAGCAAAACTCCCTAATATACAACCGCCCCAAAAATGAAAATTGAATTTTCGGCAGTCAGAAAATGATAATTATGCATGATCGAATTTAGCGCTCAAGAAAAAAGGATTGTCATCTTTTTACTCACATCCTTTCTTATAGGACTTTGTGTCGCTTATTATCGCAGCAAAACCTCGGCACAAGATATAAAAAAGTGGCAAGAATTACAAAAGGAACGAATGCAGACTTTTGCAGCAATTGAACCAAATGCTACATCTGAATTAACTAAAGCGAATGCCGATGCTGAACCATTGCAAGCCACTAATAAAGTTCGGAAGGAAGCCCTGTTAAAAAAGATAAATATCAACAAGGCGAGTTCCGAACAACTGCAGACACTCGATCGGATAGGGCCGGTGTTGGCAGAGAGAATCATCCTTCATCGCGAAAAGAATGGAATGTTTAAATCAATAGATGATCTTCTCCTGGTTCCAGGGATAGGACCCAAGACATTGGATAGAATCAAGACGAAGATATGCGTGGGCGATAGTATAATAAAATGAGCTAATTCGTAACTGGTTTTGTCTTTTTATGCGGCAACTTTAGATAGGCAAAAAGGCAACAGGAGAATAAATGATTTCTCAAGAGAAAAACAACCGACTTGTTTTGACCATGGTCGGCGATCGACTTTTTTTTGTTGAGGTCGAAGCAGGCCCCTCTCTGCGTCTATTGACAGCCGGTGAAGTGCGGCTTAAAATTCCTTTTGATGACAACGCCATTCAGTCTCCCCAGTTGATACCGGAATATGCAGATAGCGTCAATAGACTTGTCGATCGATTTGCCATTTCAGCTCCTCATGCCACGTTTCTTCTGGATCAGCGCTTAGCTCTGATACGCAGAGTAAAAGTGGACCGCGACCTTACATCCGAAGAAGTCCGAAGACAGGTCAACTGGGAAATGGAGCAATTTTTAACCTCCCAACGGAGCGAATTTCATTTGAACTATGAAAAAATTAGCTATCAACGGAATCATTTTGATTATTTGATTGTTGCTGCCGTGAGAAAGGTCGTGGTTTATTTTATCACCGAAATTTTCAAGAAAACTCCGTTATCTTTGAAGGTCTTAGATATTAATATCTTAGCGAGTATAAGAGGGTTATACTCCTTAGGTTATGTAGAGACAACATCTGGATTTTCGGTGATTATTGCCTTTGAAGAGCAAGCTATTCATCTTATTTTGATCAGAGCTCAGGGATATGTCAAGCATTTCGAAATAAATATCAAAACGCCAAATACGGCTTTTTCTGGTAGTAATCAACCCGCTGAAGAATTAGCAACCGTCATTAATGATAAAATTCTCGAATTGCTGGACTCCTTGGGAGATGAAGTATTATTAAAAAACATTGAAAATTTATTTCTCCTCAATGGCCGTGCTCATGTTAAAGTTGTTGCTGCCTTACAAAAATTACAGCGATCTGCAAAAGTTCATTTTGTAGAACCATTGAAAAACATCAAACATTCTTTGAGTATTGAAGAAGAAAGTATCATTGCTGCCAATTCCATGTCATTTATCGCCTTATTAGGAGCGTTGCAGCAATAAGTCTACATATAGGTAACTCTCAGCACAAAAAGATTAATTTATAGATAGGAGTTTATATGAATCTATTGATTGATCAAGATGATCAACAACAACCGCAGCAGAATGAATTGCCGCTGCAAACTCCTGAGGCTGAGTTCCCACAAACAGAAGAACAGGGTCCGTATATTCCCCCGGATACCCCAGAAGAAATTTTTCGTTATGAGCCGACCTACGTGAGAAAGAGGAGCATTTTGGGGCCTATCTTTGTGATAACTGTATTGTTAATCATTATTGCGGTTGCTGCTTATTTTAGTTTTTTTTACAAATCAGCAGAATTTGAAGGATATCTACCGGCTGAATACAAAGAAAAAACTGTGCCGGAACCCACTACCTCGAAGGCGGCCACAGCGCCGACAGAACCCATTTCAGAAGTTTCTTCTCAACCGCAAGAAATAGCTCCTACAACGAGTTTGGAACCTTCTAAAAGTACTTCCAAACCGCAAAACGCTATTACTGAAGCAGCAAAAATATTATCCGATATATTAATGCAACCAACAGAAATCAACATTGGAACAGTAATTATTGACGAGAGCTCTTTTTCTGCCGAGATATCTTCCCAGAGTCGATCTGCCATTGAAGGGTATTTTGCAGGTTTGAAGGCGAAATTAAGGAGTGATTTGAGTTTTTACCCATCGACGGGGAATTATTCGGGCGTTCGCGCATTGATCACCGGTAGTTTCCCAGCGATTAATAAATATGCAACACCGAGTCAAAGTCCGGTTGACGTGCCGCGGTTGAAGCAGATGCTCAATGAAAAGGCGCAGGAAAGTGGGTTAAAAGTCGTAGAACTTACTAGCGAAAAAGCAAGGATGATCGGTGGAATTTGGCAGACCCCTATTTTCTTCAAGGTTAATGGAAAGACGAAGCAATTTCAATCTTTTTGCGATAGGATTGCGGAAAACATAGGGCAGATGGCAGTGGAGAAAATAATCGTCATGTTCCCCACGAAACAATCAGCGACTTTTGTATTACGTTTGCAAGTGTTGCAGGCATCCTGATCAGCGCACGTATATACTACGATGCGTATCATCGCTGGCAGATTCAAAAAGCGACGGATTTTGTCGATAAAAGCAAGGTGGCTGCGTCCCACCTCAGATAGGGTTCGAGAAATCCTTTTTTCTTTAATCCATGAGCGCGTAAAAGATGCTGTTTTTTTAGATCTCTTTGCCGGCACTGGAGCTTTGGGAATAGAAGCTTTTAGTAGGGGGGCAAAAAGCGGCACGTTTGTCGATTGTTCTGCTCGCGCCATCGCATTAATCAAGAATAATTTACAACAGCTGGACATAGAAGCAGAGTGTATCAAGGCTTTTGCGACCGTTTTTTTGAAAAAGGCTGCCAACGAGCATAAACAGTTTGATATTATTTTCTGTGATCCGCCCTATCAATTGCAACAACTGGAAAATATTTTGAGTTTAATTGCAAATAGTAATGTTTTAAAGCAGGGAGGGATTCTTGTTTTAGAAACAAGCGCCAAGCGGGCGATTCCAGAGATGGATCATTTAAAGATTTTCAAACAACGAGTAGCCGGCGATACCTGTATAACTATTTATGAACAACGTCATGAAACCTAGAATAGCCATCTATCCTGGCTCTTTTGATCCCATCACCTATGGGCATATTGATATCATCGAACGCGCCACTTTGTTATTCGACGAAGTGATCATCGCGGTTGCCAAAAATATCGCTAAAGAGCCACTTTTCACAGAAGCTGAACGTATGGAGATGATACGCGAAGCCGTAAAGAATAACCCTGCAGTTAAAGTAGATAGCTTTCAGGGATTACTGGTGGACTATGCAACCGCTAAAGGGGCTCAGGCGGTCATTAGAGGGTTGCGTGCCGTATCCGATTTTGAATATGAGTTGCAAATGGCTCAGGTTAACCGTAAATTAAACGACAAGGTGATAACCGTATTTTTAATGCCGCACGAAAAATATGCTTATCTGAATTCCAGCATCGTCAAAGAATTAGCCAGATTTAACGGCAGCATTCGTTGTTTTGTACCACCCCATGTGGAAGAAAAATTAATTAAAAAACTGAGGGAGCAATGGAAATAATCAAAGCAATACAAGAGAAGGCGAAAAATAATCGCAAGAGAATTGTCTTTCCCGAAGGAGACGACGATCGTACGATTTTAGCGGCGAGTATTTGTGAGAAGGAAAAATTGGTCGTCCCCGTGCTGTTGGGGAAAAAGGAGGTCATCGAGCAGACAGCCCAGCGGCTCAATATTTCGTTAAGTGGGATCGAAATCATTCAACCGGAAGCAGATGCCCATTTTGCTGAATACGCCCAGGAATATTACCAATTGCGCAAACATAAGGGAATGGATAAACAAACGGCACGCGAGATGATGCGCAACCCTTTATTTTTCGGGGCGATGATGGTGCGAACCGATCGTGTTGCTGCCAGTGTGGCAGGCGCCATCAATACCACGGGAGATGTACTTCGGGCGGCGTTACAAATTATCGGTGTGGCCTCGGGGTGTTCTATCGTATCCAGCACGTTTCTCATGGTATTGCAGGATGGCCGCATTTTGACCTTTGCCGATTGCGCGGTCGTTCCCGATCCCACTGCCGAACAGCTCGCCGATATTGCTCTTACTTCTGCAGAAACGCATCGGAGCTTGACGGGTGAAGAACCATGCGTGGCCATGCTTTCATTTTCTACCAAAGGGAGTGCGCAACATGCTCTGGTCGATAAAGTAGTTCAAGCGACCAAGATCGCCCAAGCTAAAAATCCCCAGATCAAATTGGATGGTGAGTTACAAGCCGATGCCGCCTTGGTGGAAGCTGTGGGTAAGAGAAAAGCGCCCCAGAGTGATGTGGCGGGTAAAGCCAATGTGCTCATCTTCCCAGATCTACAATCGGGAAATATCTCCTACAAATTGGTCGAACGTTTAGCTGGGGCTCAGGCCATAGGTCCGATCATCCAGGGACTGGCTAAACCCGCTAATGACCTTTCCCGTGGATGCAAAGCTGAGGATATTGTTAATGTGGCATGTATTTGCAGTCTGAAAGCAAATTAGAGAGGAAGAATTCTATTGACATGAAAGCGCTGGCGCAAAAAATACAAAGGATGGAAGAATCGCAGACCGTTGCTTTAAACAGTACCTTGGCGAGATTGCGAAGAGAGGGTCGTGATGTCGTGGCTCTGGGGGCGGGAGAGCCCGATTTTGATACGCCGGATCACATCAAGTTAGCGGCCATAGAGGCGATCAAAGAAGGATTCACAAAATACACACCAGCCGAAGGGATACTGGAACTCCGACAGGCAATCAGCCAATGGATCGCGAAGCAATATGGTACCCAATACGATCCCAATCAGATTGTGGTAACCTGCGGTGCTAAAGCTGCAGTGTTTCAGGCCATTTTGGCTGTTTGTGATCCCGGCGACGAAGTTATTTTGCCAAAGCCTTATTGGGTGAGCTATCCTGAACAAATCAAATTGGCGGATGCGGAAATACGCTTCGTGGAACCGCCACCGCATGCTCATTTAAAAATTCGAGCAGAGCAGCTTCAGGAGGCTATTTCCAATAGAACGAAAATGCTGATTTTAAATAGCCCCAGTAATCCTTCGGGAGCGGTTTATAGCCGGGAGGAGCTGGAAAGTCTGGCAACAATCATCAAGAAATCTGGAATTTATGTCCTTGCAGATGAAATCTATGATAAGATCGTTTTTGATGGCAAGCCTTTTACCAGCTTGTGCCAGTTTCCGGAAATCCGCGACCAGGTGATCTTGGTAAATGGTGTATCCAAGTCTTTTGCCATGACGGGTTGGCGCATCGGTTATCTGGTGGCCAATCGCAGTATTGCTGAGGCGGTTAAAAAATATCAAGGCCATTCGACCTCCAATGCCACTTCGATTTCCCAGAAAGCGGCTTGCGCTGCCATGAAAGGGGATGAACAATTCATTCATATCATGCATCGGGCTTTTACTGAACGGCGTGATTACGTTCATCGAAGATTATGCGCCATACCAGGCGTCAAATGCCTATTACCAGAGGGCGCCTTTTATGCTTTTCCAGATGTTTCAGCCTACTTCGGTAAACAAGCAGATGGCTTTTATGTTCATGATTCTACTTCATTATGCCAATATTTGCTGGAAAAATTTTCCGTGGCGATTGTGCCCGGGATTGCGTTCGGAATGGATTCCAATGTTCGCTTATCGTTCGCCACGTCGATGGAAAATTTACAAAAAGCATTAGATAGAATTGAGCAGGGTTTGCGCAGTCTGGCGTAATCCTTAAGACTTGTCATCAGCGGAGGTATCTTATTACACAAAACACTATGTCACAAGAAATCGGTTTCAATCAAACACTTCGGGTAGGCGGGAGAAAATTGCATATACAAACGCAGTTCGATCACGATACGCGCAAAGTGCAAACAGCCATTTTTGATGGCGGGAAAGTGATCGATACGCGCGAGTATTTTATCGAAGAAGAGATGGCGCCAGCATCGTTGGATGCCGAGGTCAGACAATTTCATGATTTGGTTGTCTCGGATTTAGAACTATTGTTCCATGTCGTCAATAAAATAAAGTCTACTAAAAACTCTTCGGCCTTGTTAAAATTAGGCAAGATGTTCTTGGAAAAGGGCTTTATAGACGAGGCCATCGAAACCTTGAAAACGCTGAACAAATTGGATCCAAATTGCCGGGAAGTTTATATCCACCTTGGCCGCGCCTTTTTTCAAAAGGGAGATTATGTAGCGGCTCAAGAAAATTTGAAACAGGCTTGCGATAATGATCCCAACTATCCAGATGTTCATGTTCTTTTGGCTGGTGTATATCGCAAGATTCAAGAGCCCATCCAGGCTATGGAAGCCTTGCAAAAGGCGCTGGCGCTCAATGCGGATTATGTGCGTGCGCATTTGCTATTAGGACTGGTCTTGGCGGAATCGACGTTGACGTTGCCAACCCATCCAGAATTAGCGCCGCCGATTGAGCGCATAAAGGAAAGCAAAAAGCACTTGCAATATGCCCTAACCCAGTTGGATGAGCACCAACGTAATAAGCTCATATCAAGCATCGAAAAGATGGACTCGCGCGAAGGATTGGTGGAGAGCCTGGCGGAGATAGAAAAAGCCATCGATCCTACGATATTCAATCATCATCGGATGATGGTTGATGGGGAATTTTACTTGAAATTTATGTTTGCCGACCTGGAACAAAACCGTAAAACGCTGGATAATTACATCAAGATTCTCGAAAAAGCCGTAGCCAAGCACCCTAATTATGCCGATGTGCGGCATAGTTTGGGGACCGCCTATTTGCTGCGTGGTTGGCATAATTTTGCCAAGGCGTTGGAATCCTATCGAGAGGCGGTAAAAATAAATCCGCAGTATAAGAAGGCAAAGACCAATATGCGATTGTTGGAGAATGAGGCCCGAGGATTTCTGATTTTATTGCGGTCGGTGTTGAAATGATTTGTATAAAAATTTTTGGAGCACCTCTTGCTGTAAGTTGGAAAAAAGTATCATAGATGTAACGAGATAATTTTGGTGGTGTTTAAGTAATCAGGTAGATCAAATTTTCGATTCAGACTCCCCTGTTTATCATACCAGCATGCTGCGCGGAAGGTTGTCCTTGAACGATCTAACATGAATTAAATGATCGGAGTGGTCTCCAATTTTGGTGGTATAAAGTTTGCAGCTTTGTCCTACAAGGCATAAATGAGGGGACAAGTGCGCGTTTTTCGCCCGGTTCTGTTTCGAACCAGGACAGGCATCGTATGCGGTGGAACAATGTCATTCTTAAATCATTTAAAGAAAAAATGAAAAAGACTATTTCATATCGCAAATATGCGCTGGTAGCATTCCTATTATTTTTACCCACAATAGGAGGTGCTCAGATCGTACATTCCCTTTCAGCTTTACCCTATGAGGCTGGAGAACAAGCATTATTACGGTTTGAGATTTCTCAAGACACCCTCATTTCTTCAACAGCAAGGTTTGCTATTATTTTTTCAGAACATTTTGATTTGAAACCAGTTATGTTCGCCGATTCTCGTATAATGGATGGAGATATTTATGTCTCGGTTAAGAAAGATACTGTATGGGTTAAACGCGGTGGCAATGGTTCATCGATTGAAGCTAATGTAAAAATAGATATCATAATTGCCTTAGTAAAACTACCGTTGGATTTAGAGCTAGAATATCCTTTTAAAATATTAACTGAGGATATCTCGAATTCTAAGATATCTGAGTTTAATCTTAAATTGAAGCCCATTCAAAATAATTAAACACTGATGAGAAGAAAATTAATAAATATATACAACTACTTAATTTTGTTTATTATTTGCCATATTACATTATTACAGGCAAATAACATTACAAATGTCAAAGACAGCTTAACGAATTACGCCAGCGGTAAGCATGCTGTTCATAAATTATCATTCACAATTAATCGGACTGTTGGCTATGCTGGAAGATTTTCTATTACTTTCAATGGACCGACGACTCCTCCGGAACAAAGATTTATTTTAAATAAAAATACGGTTATTAGCGCCTCTTTTGGCAAACTTTCAAGATCTCCAAAAGAAGATAAAGTAGGTGGCCTTATTATCGATGTAAGTGCAGATGGAGATACATTGTTTTTATACAGAGATGGTAAAGGTGGCGATATTTATGGGGGAACGGAAATAGAAATTTATATTGGCATGATAAAAAATCCTAGTAAAAGAAGAGAAAATATAAGGTTAGGTTTAGCCACATGGGATTTACAAGATTATAAATGGGAAATTTTTGATAGTACGACAACTAACCCTTTATTTTCTATTGACGGCAAAATTGAAACTTTTTCCTTTGATAGTTTAGCAACTCAAAAAGCCGGTCAACCCTTTCTTCTCCGAATATCGAATGCAGAGGATAATTTCCATAATCCGGCATCTGGATCAGTAGCCATCACTCCTTTGTCTGGAGGTGGCCCTGCCCCGGATGGAACAATTGCCATTTTTGATACTATTAGAGTCAATAACGGAGTTGGCGTAGGGCAACAGCTCCTCGTCAAAAAGGAAAACGGCGTGGTGCTTCAAGGCACAGCAACGGAGACTGGTTTTACAGCAACTACCAACCCTTTTAACGTCATCGCCGGCAACGCCACAGAACTGGAAATCACCGGCGAACCTTCCAGTGCCGTGGCCGGTGTACGTTTCAGCAATCCCATCACCGTCACTGCCTACGACAGCTATCGCAATATCGCCGACACCTATACCGGCACCGTCAGTTTTAACAATTCCGATCCCTTGAAACAAGCAGGAGATTTGCCGAATCCATCTACCCTCGATAATGGCACAAAGACTTTTGCTGGCAGCCAATTTTTGTTGCGCTCGGCCGGCGACCGCAAAATCTGGGTCGGCGACGGCACGTTGGCTGACACAACTCGGGCCATACGCGTTACCGCCAATACCATTCATAGTTTCTCCATATCCATTGCCACGCCGATTATTGCTGGTCAAAATGCAGCGGTGACCGTCAGCAATGCGGTGGATGCTTATGGTAATCCCGCCAATGGCACGGTTATCCTCACCTTCGTCGATGGCGGTGAGCATACCATCGGTGGTTTCCAGCCGGTATTACCTAATATTCAAGTGATAAATGGCAGCGGTACGGTCTATGCAATTTTCTTCAAAGCCGAGAATGTCAGCGGTTTGAGAGGCACATCCATAGGGGGCTCTCAACCGCAAGCCACCACAGGTCCTTTTGCGGTAAACCCTGGGCCTTTGGCGTCGTTGCGGTTCTATGCCCATCCCACAGATAACCCGCTGCCGACCACACGCATGGCCGGAGAAACCCTCGGGAGCAATACAACCTATCTGCGTGTAGAGGCCAGGGACGCTTATACCAATATCAAAACCGATTTTACCGGAAGCATCTACTTTACCAGTACGGACAATAATGCCATCTTACCTCACAAACAGGCCAACCCTTACACCTTTACAGGTGGGGAACTGGGCGTCAAAGACTTTGCACGTAATACCTTTAGTTTTCGCACCGCTGGTTATCAGAATATTACCGTGGTGAGCGGCTCTATCACCCAAAGCCTCAATCCTATTCAAGTCCTTCCGAATGTTATTTCGAATTTCAATTTGGTGGCTACTACTCTCCAATACGCGGGTCAGCAATTTTTATTGCAGGTGACGAATGCTAGGGACGCCTATGGCAATTACGGCAATGGTCTGGCTGAAATCAGGCTGAGTGATGGGAATCACGCTTCTCCGCGGGGAGATGTGCCGATTATCACCAACGTTCCAATTTTCAATGGCAGTGGCAGTGCCAGTCAAATTTTGGTACGGACCGAAACCGTTCAGTTCATCGGCGAAGTGAAAGAGGGCGGGGTAGTAAGGGCGAGCGCTACCACCTCTCCCATCACGGTATTGCCGGGCAATTTGGGTAGATTGGACATCAGCGGCACACCCTCGTGGGTGTTGGCCGGCAGTAGTTTTCCCAATAACGTTACCGTGAGGGCTTTTGACCTTTTCGGCAATGATAAAACTAATTATAACGGTACCATCCGTTTCGAAAGTTCCGATGTTGATCCGAACATTTCGCTACCTTTTAATTATACTTTTTCCAATACCAACATCGCGATATTTAGTGGCAGCCTTTTTCGCTTATTGACGCCGGGTGTGCAGACCATCTATGTGACCGATTGGGCGGCAGGGATACAGGGTATCAGCTCGCCGATAGATGTCGGTGCTTTAAAGATCAATCGCGTTTATAGCAATGCTTCCCTCATCAATTACGGCCAGCAGAATATTTTGGTTTTCTTGAAAGTGAAAAACCTGAGTCAGACCAAGACGCTGACCGATGTCACCGGTGAATTACACTTTAAATTAGGAAACCAGAACAGGGATATTGACTATATTTGGGAACGAATTCCTCCGACGACGGTGAACTTGTCACCCAATAGCACCGCGACGTTACAATTTAGAGTGAATGTCCGAGAAACGGCTGTGGCTGGCGATATTACGGTAGATGGTTATGCTTTTGGGAACTATGATGGTTTGCCGGTGAGTGCCTTTGGAGCGATAACCGATAGCACGCATACATGGAGTTTACGGAGCGGCACGGTGGAGATTACGGATATTCGACCATCTCAGCCGACCGTTACCCAAAATCAGACGACGCCATGGTATATCGATGTGGTGATTACCAATAAAATGGCTGCCCCGATCAGAATCAATTTCGACACCACAAAGACCTTTATTCGTTTAAGACAAGGGGGTTACAATTATACCTCAAGTTATCAGATAGCGTATCCGGTGGAATTATTGGAGGGGGGCGACACGATCGAGGCCGATAGCAGCCGGCATCTTCGCTATATCATTACGAGGGTGGGGCCACAGTTAGGGACTTTTTCAATATATAGCAGGGTCGAAACCATCGATGGGTTTGCCGTAAGCGATGCCTTTGGCACTTATAACGTCCAGTCGCCGCCGGATATCCGCATAACACGACTCATCCCTTCTCAAATGAAAGTGACAGCCGGCGATTCGACCCACCACTGGTATGTGGATGCGGTTGTAAGCAATTTGGGCGGAAGTGCTGTAGCCATCGATAGTTTGGCCAGTCACCTGATTTTTTCGGATGGAAGCGGATTCGTGGTAAAACCACCGCACCTATTACATTTGGGAGATGTGCTTGCGGCGGGTCAGACAGATACGCTTCGTTTTCGAGTAGTAAAGAACGGTACCAATCTTGGATTTTTTACTGTTGATGCACTGGTAAGTTTTAGAGTGATCAATACAGCGCAACAAGATTCGCTATTGTCGGCGCCCAATCTCCGCCGAACACTTGAAGTGCAAAATCCCGCCGAATGTTTTATCAGCAACATTCGGGTTTCGCAGCCGTATATCACGCAAGGCACAACGGTGAATTGGTGGGTAACAGTGATTCTCAATAGTAAAGCGGGTGGTGGTGATGTCGAAGTCAATCTAGATTCGAGTGATAGCACTTATGTGCGGCTTTTTCGCGGATTCGATTGGCAGAGTGGCTATGTTTTTTCATTACCTACCAAATTAGCAGGATCGGGTAATCGCATATTAAAAGCAGGCATCCCCGATAGTTTAGTCTTTCCCATCTCGAGTATGGGTTCTACCACCGGAGAGATGAAGATTATCTGTCGAGTGGGTGGCGTTGAGCTCAATATGGCCAAGCCACTGGTGTTCTCTAATATTGCTCCAAAGACGGTGAGGATACAATTACCAGCTAATATAACCTTTATTCCAAATTCATTGCAGCCTTCTTATGTATCGGCAGGACGTTATTATAGCTTCCAGATCAACGCCACAAATACCGGAGAGTCTTCGGTGGAGTTGGATCCTTTAAAAACCATATTTGAATTCACCGATGGCAATGAAGTTTTTTCTACGAGATTGGACGCCTCAAAAGGTACAATTTTGCCTGGCTATAGCACCAAGACGTTGTATTTCAACGCCAACAACCTACCCAGTACCTTTTCTACTGGCTTATTTCCTACCAGAATCACTTTACGAGGTTCTCAAAATGGATCTCTGTATGAGCAGGTATTTACCCTGAATGATAACAGAATTACGGTAGGAGATCCACAGCAATTGATGATCAATTCCCTCCGTGCCGAGGTGGGATCGGTAACGGCGGGGCAGCAAAAACCATGGACTATCCGATTAGAAATAACCAACAATGGCATCAATACGTTGCTGCTGGATTCGGCACGGGTTGCCTTTTATTATGGGCTGCAGGATATTAGCAACAAGTTCACGGTTTCCAGACCGGATACCTTCGTAAACAACGGGAAATATCTTCGTGGACAGAGTACGAATATTCTAAGATTTACCGTCACCGAAGTAGATGCAGCAACGGAATTGGGACAGGTTATCATCGCTGGCCGTATCTGGTTATCGGATTCGGTACAAACTTTTAGACACTTTGATGCGCAGACCGATCAGGGCAATGCGGGAGCGGTGATGGTGCAGGCACCGGCCGTTTTGCGGATGCCGAGGTTGACGCTGAGCCAAAACACAGTCACGAGGGGGCAATATGTTCCCTGGTATATCCAGGTTTCCGTCAAGAATGAAGGTGGAAGCCAGGTAGAATTATTGCCTAATCAAACCAGATTAGATTTTAGCAAAGGTAACGATAATTTTGCTATCCAAGTTCCCGGTTTATTTGAGGGTTCAGGATCCGTCATTTTGCCGCCGAATGCGGAGGACAGTTTAAAGTTTACCGTTTTGGCCGTAAACGGTCAGATGGGCATGTTAGGCGCTTGTACAGTGGATGCGACCATAACAGCGATCGAGAGCAACAGCGATCGCGTGCTCTCCATCAATAGTCAATCGATCGGCAGAACCCGAAGCATTACCATCCAAGATTCGGCGGCTGTTCGAATCGACAGCATCAAAGTGGATGTGCCATTAAAAACTTTTGTCAATGCCGGCCAAAGGTTTTACTTAAAGGCAAAGGTACATAATCCGAGCAGTGGCGACTGGGTTAAACAGGCACAGATCGCCTTTTTCGGTGGCACTTTCTCCGAGTTTGTTTCTGGCTCGGTGGCGGTGATCGATTCTATCGCTGCGGGTGTTAGTAAATGGACCGAGCCAGGGGTTTTGGTGGCAGCACAAGATATATCAGATGTTTTCGAAACCTATCATGCGCGCATTATCGGCTCTGTTGCCCATAATACCAATCAGGTGGCTAAAGTGTTGTTGAGCACAAGTGCAAGAGATACCAGTGTTACCGTCACATTTCAGCGTCCTGGCATTTTGGCGATCAACAAGGTGAGTGCTTCCAAAGATACGATACCTTCGGGATATATTTTGCCGTGGTACATCTATGTAGATATTGCCAATACTGGTCAAGGTGCATTAATATTGGAGAAACCGAGTGCAGAGGACGTGATCATCAAACCGGGGTTCGTCATAGAGCCACCTGTTCTTGAAGGTGAGGATGCTATTTTACATGGGGGAGAAACATTTCGACTGGTGTATACGGTTACGGCATCCAGTGCCGCCAGCGGACCGACGATGGTGACTGTGCGGGTTAGAGCCAGAGATGGAAACGATCCGACACGTATCATCCAGCCTCTGACCGGGCAAAAGTCGATTTTCATATCCACAACTGCTAGGGCGAGAATTGCACAGACTTTTATCGACCCTGAACAATTCAATGTAGATGAAGCTTCTGTAGCGCACGTCAATCAGAAGCAAGTATTTTCTGTGTTTGTTAAAGTCGAGAATAATGGCGGGCAGGATTTAGATACGGTACGTGTGAGATTACGAGCCAATAGATCGAAAGTATTGCCCCCACACGAACAGGTGATAGAGAAATTAAGAGTGACCGAAGGCTATCGTCAAGTTGTTTTCAATGTTCAAGCCGATAGTGTTGAAAATCTTATAGCGGAGACCTTGGTGGCTGATATCACCAAGGCGGTTGGAGAGGATCTTAGTTTAGCGACCGTTTCTCCGGCACAGGATTCTACTGTGGTTATAAAAATCTATCAGCCGGCACTTTTGCGCATTTCGAGCACACGGGTAATTGTTCCTCAACCCGATAAAAAGGTGAGTTATGGGCAGACCTTTCCAGTAGAAGTGAAAGTCGAGAATCTCGGCTCAGAACCTGTACGCAACATAACCATCCGTTTGCAGGCCAATCCGGACAACCGATTACAGATAGCTTCACCTACTTTAGTGGTACCTGGTCAAGTAAGTAGAGGCGATACTGGCAAAGTAACTTTTTTAGCAACGGCAGATGCTATTAGCGGCAGGGTTTCCCTCCGGTCGAGTATTGTCACATCGGAGGGCATGAATAATAGATTACCAGCGCCCATTTTAACCACTGGTCAGAACGATTCTGCTCATGTTTTGGTCGAGACAGCAGCTAAACTGAAAATTTCCTCGGTGGTGGCGCCTGAAGAAGTCACTGCCGGAGATTCGCAGAACAATTGGCGCATTTACGTGAATGTAGAGAATGAAGGAGATGCGGATTTAAAGTTTCTGGATATTTCTGCGGCGAACATAACTTTTATTACCAATGGGATTATTGACAAGGATTATAGAGTCAATGCGCCGGCAAAGTTAAGCGAATCGGACAGTCTGATTTTACGTGGTAAACATAATGACCAATTGTTATATGTGGTGACGCGAAATGGTGAAATAGCTGGTAGGGCAGAAATTCGTGTTCAATTAAAGGCAATGGATTTAAATAAAGAGGTGACACCGGACAATGTATTGACGGCGACGGCGAGCACCAACATCTCGGTAAGTAGTGTTGCTTGGGTTAGAGTCAATAAAACCGTTTGTGTGACACCTAACAAAGACATTAATGGCAGAGGATTGGTCAATAGGGGAAGAACATTTCATATACAGGTTGAAGCAGAGACAGGTGAATTAAGTGGTGTTGACTCGGTCAAAGTCAGATTGACGAGTAATGGCAGGTCATTTATTAGGACACCAACCTTTATCATTCCTAATATTCCCAGAGCTGGAAAAGGGACGGCCGATTTTGAAGTGATAGCTGATGATTTTTGGGATGCGAAAGTCGGAGAGGTTGTCGAAGTATTTACAGCGACCATCGAATCAGCCAAGGCCGTGTCTTCACGTCTGGATGCCCAGATTAAAAGTCCAGAGAGGCTGGAAGATGCGATGGCAATCGTTCGGGTTCAAAATCCAGCGCGCATAAGCTTGCATTTGCTGAGAGAAGCGGGACAGGATAGTGTATACGCAACCGGAGAAGAGTTTAAAATCATCTCCCAAGTGAAAAATAGTGGTACGGCTCCTGCAGAGCAAGGCATCATTCGCATTGTTCTGCCTGCTGGCAAAGGCTATCAATTGGTAGCCGGATCTCAAGAGCGGTTGGTACACTTGCCGTTGGGAGTCTATTCCAAAAGCGATACATTTATCGTCCGAGCTCCGAATGGTAATTCGCTTAACGATACTATTTTTGTTCAGTTAGTTCAGGCACCTTTAGACATCAATACGAACTCGATTGCGGCTGTCCAAAACAGCAATGCATATGTGGTTATATCCACTGTAACATCTTTTTTATCGCTTTCATTTGATATTTATGGGCCGAATGGTGCAAAAGATCGAATTATCTCCACCGGACAACAGGTCCTGCTCAGGGCGATTATAGAGACTTCGGCGAATATTCGTGAAAAAACGGCGAGAATTATCTTGCCTTCAACGCCAAAATACAATATTTTCGGAAATTCTGAGATAGAGATTAAACAAAATCCTGACACTGTTATCTGGAATATTCAGGCGCCAGAAACAGAGACCTCGTTGCCACATACCTTCACGGCAGAAGTTAAAGGCAACTCCGCCGATGGGTGGCAAACAAGGCAGAGGACCGTGACGATAGATCAAATAGTCAAACGCGCGGATTTACGTTTGGAGAATTTTGAAGTCAGCTATCCGATCGAAGGGGTGATGGAAGGCGGCCAGGCGAGATTCTCGGTATCACAACAAGCGACTTTACGCGCACGTGTGCTTAATTCAGGCAAGGCTTCTGTTACGGGATCTGGTAAATTGACTTTATATCTGCAACAAAGCGGGTTGAGATTATTAGAAGCCGATTCTACCAAACCTTTCATCGTGGGCTCTTTTACTACCTGGAATGTAATGGCATCAGATGTCCCAATCACCGATCTGCGCGATATTCGAGTTGAAATTACCTCTGTTCCAAATGATGAAAATACGAATATGCCAGCACACATTACCAGCTCGTTTAGTACCCTGATTACCAGAACCGATGAGAGGGGCACGGTAAGAATTGACAAGTTTTATATCAGTAGCCCTGTGGGGGCAGTGGATAATACTCTATCAACAGATCAAAACTTTGAAATCGTTGCAGAAATTACCTCCACGAGTGTCAGAGATCTGATGGCAGAGATCGGTTGGACTGGTTCTTTTCAGAGTAAGGTTTCTCCTATTGCTGTACCGGTTGGCACCAGACAACAGGTAACATGGACTATGATAGCGCCGTCAGAACCATCTACCGAGACCATTTCCTTGATGGTAACAGCAAAAGATTATCGTTCTGGAACTCCTCTATTGAATCAGACGAGAAATATCAGTGTGATTACTCAGAACAAAACGTTTTTCTCTCTAGTCCCGAGAATTACTTTTCCTAAAAACTTGACAAACAAGATTTCCAGTGAAGTACCGTTTGATTTGACCTTATATATTAGACACAAACCAGATACTGCACCCTACTATACGACCGACGAAACCACTGTACAAATTTATGTGCCGGCAAGTTTTTCGGATGGTAGTGAAAGCCTGATCAAAAGCGGACGAGATAGTATCGTCTGGCATTTTACCGCCCCCAAAGTACGTCAGGATACGTTGTATGATTTTAATTTCGAATTGCGCGGTCTGCCACGGGATGCAAACTCTGGCTTACAAGCCAGCGTGGATTTTATGAGGGTTTATTACCCGATTTGGGTTGTAAAACGTGCGCAATTAGCTTTAAATGCAAGAGTAAATGAAGCGGTAACCAATGAACCGGTTGCGATAAGAGTAGGCAATGAATTCAATATAGTTGCGTTTTTAGAGAATATGGGATCGGCAGATATCTATGGAGAGTATCAACTCCGTCTTCGTCTGCCCGCAGGTTATACCACCAAACAAACGACGCAAATCCGTACCGACCAGAAGATGATCTCTTGGAATGTCAAGGCACCTGATCAGAGCAGAGATCGACCGGATACAATTACAGTAAAAATGCTTTCCGCACCTTTGGATTACTTTTCAAAAGCACGGGCGGATGTCGTAAAGGACTCAGCCTTTGTATTGGTCTCGCCCGAAGCTGGCGTAATGGTTGCAAAAGTGTATAATGTCAATGCAACGGCTATGACCCTGAAAAGCGGGACCGACATTCCCATGTTGGGCCTTTATCTACAGAATAAAGATGAGGCTATTGATAATAAATCGTTGTTAGACACACTGATTGTCACTTTGCGCGACCGCAGGGGTTCTCCGATTGCGGCTAATACCGTGATCCGCCGCATTGCTGCGGTAAGACATGATCCGCCATATGGCTTGTTGACAGAAAATGTAAATCCGGGCAATTCGAATCGTGTGCTGTTGAATTTTCGAACCGCTGCAGCGGATACCATCAAAGGAAATACTCCTTATAAAATCGATTTAATTGTGGATATCCATCCCCAAACCACGCTCACCGATTTTACGGTTGCCATCGATTCGGCTTCGTTTATCATCGCCCGTGATGCGATTTATCGTAATCGATTGGTTATCGCCGATTCGAATTTGACCAGAAGCAATTACCTTGGCTTTACCTCCGGCACCATGACGATCATGGCGGAAGAATTAAAAGAATCGTTTTGTAATTATCCGAATCCCTTTGGAACCACGACACGGCCGATTACAAAGTTCGTGTATTATTTACGACAACCGAGTGACATCCAATTGAAAATTTATACTTTAACAGGTGAACTGGTGAGGTCTTGGCATTTCACCAAGGCAGAACATCCCAAACAGACAAGTCAAGGAATACACCGAGATGATATTATCTGGGATGGCAAAAATGGAAGAGGTGAGCCAGTAATGAATGGCATCTATCTGGCGTATTTATTGACTGAATTTGATGAGAGAGCTCTGACGAAAATTGCTGTTGTAAAATAAAGTAAATTGTTGTGAATGAGAAAAAAATAAAATATATTATAATGGCAATGGCCCTTTACCTTTTTGTCGGCCATCTCTATGGTCAGGAGGCATATGAGCCAAACGCGTGGGGAGGTGCCGGTGATATTTTTGATCATCCGGTGGGTGCCAGAGCTTTAGCAATGGGCGGAGCGTTCGTTTCTGCTGCGGATGACCCCTTTGCCTTGTATTGGAATCCAGCCGCCCTCGAGAAAGTTCCGAACATTGGAGTTGGAATTTACTATACCAATCTGCCAGCAGCAACGCAATATAGCTTTATTGCCTATACGCATCCAACGCTTTTTATCGGCACTTTTGGGGTGGGCATGATGAGTATTTCCACGCCGGATATTCCGATTTATGACGATAAAGATCCAGTAAAGCTAGGTGCAGTCGCCTTTAGCCGGACAATGTTTTTATTTGGATATGGTGTTCGACCTTTCAAATGGCTTTCGTTAGGGGCAACTTTTAAAGTGGAACGTGCCATTTTACCCGGTTATCCGGAATCATTCAATGGAAGCATTGGAAATGTAACCGAATCGGCATTTGGGGCTGATGCGGGCATTTTGGTTTCGCCGCAACTATCTAACTTTTTCCTAAACCGACTGTCATTAGCCGTGAATGTACAAAATGCCGTGCAACGAGCGATGCGTGCAGTTGATATTCGTGAAAGCACTCCACGAAATATACGTTGTGGTTTATCGAAAGAAGTACCTTTTGGAAACGGCGGGAGTAAGCTAATTCTTGCTGTCGAGTACGATAAGAGTAGCGTAACGCCGGGACAGATACGGACAGGCATGGAATATACTTTTCAAGGGGTAGTATCGCTCCGTACGGGCTTTTATGGCAATCAACTCACCTATGGTGGCGGAGCAAAGATCGCCGGCGTCCAGTTGGATTACTCATATTGGAATACAATAGAAAGTTTTTTAGGAAATAGTCATAGAATCTCGATCGTGTTCAACATTGGTAAAGATCGAGAGCAACGAATGAATGAATACCGAGAACGGGAGACACGCCGGATAGAGCAAGAAGTGGAAGCCAAACGACGTGCAGAGCGGGCGGAGGCTATTGCCTCAGGACTGAGTAGAGCCAAAGTGCTATTTGCGAAGGGAGATTATCCTGGGGCCTACAGTGCCATTGGCAAAGTATTGATTTATGATATTACCGGCGAAGATCCAGATCTCGTAGAAGCCAGAAAATTGCAAGAGCAGATCAACACCGCGATGGAGGAACAGCGCAAGAAGGAAGAGGCTGCTCTCATCGCTCGCGATGAAGAAGAAAGGCGGATCAGACGTAATAATATTTATATCGAACAACACTATCAAAAGGCCCTTGCTGCTTTTGGGGCAGAAGATTTTTTGAATGCTATTGAAGAATGTGATAAAGCCTTGGATATTGATCCAAACAGCCAAAGAGTAAAAGATTTGCGCGACAAAGCGGATTATCAATTAAGACAAAAAATCTACTCCTTGACGGAACGGGCTAAACAGCTACAAAACCAAGATAGGGGCTATGAGGCGATAACATTATACAATCAGGCCAAACAGTTGGCGAGAGGGATACCAGAGATCGAGACTTTTATATCAGGCCAGATCAGGTCCATCGAAAGTCGTCTGACAAAAGAAGATTTAATAAGGCGAGCGAAAACACAAGAGATGAATCAGAATTGGGCAGAAGCGGCTGCCTTATATAAGGATGCTTTGAAATACGATCCGAACAATCTCTCGCTAAAACAACGCTACGAAGAGGCAGATGCTCGCGCTAATGCCAAAGAGATGCTTATGCCGGATAATGTTCGCGAAGTTTATAAAAAGGGTCTGCAGGCATTCAGTGCCGGTAAGTATGAAGAAGCGGAACGATATTTTGAAGAAGCCAGAAAATTACAACCGCTAAACAAGACGATTCTCAAGGCATTAGACGCGGTGAGGCAAAACCTCCAAAAACAGAGTTCTGCTCAAGGAGCTCAGAATAGAGGAAGATAGCCATTGTTCGTCGATGCAAAAAAAGAGCAACTCAAAGTTCCTGCCAAAATCGAATTTTTGGGAGAGTTGCGTGATTTTGTTACCAAAGTCGGGCATCGACATGGCTTTTCTGAAAGGGTAATCAACGCCTTCAAATTGTCCATCGATGAAGCTGCGACCAATATCATCAAGCATGCCTACCGCGATTGGGAAGGCAGCATAACCATCCGGGCTATTGTAAAAAAAAATAGCCTCACCATTGTTCTCATCGATCAGGGTAAGTATTTTGATCCTCGCCAGGTAAGTGATCCAGATTTACAGCGCTATGTAGATATCGGTAAAAAAGGCGGCTTAGGAATTTTTATCATGCGCCGCCTTTTGGATGAGATCGATTATCGCAAAACCGAAGAGGGAAACGAGTTATGGATGGTGAAGTATCGCGATGTGGCCCGGAAACGCCGCATTGCGGTGCCAGCCATTTCCATGACGTTGAAAGCGCGATATTGGCTCATTTCTACTGCGGTATTTACTTTCTTTTTAATTGGCATTTACTCCATTTATTATTTTCGCAGAGCAGATACCATTGTTCAAGACTATCTATCGCGAGGTCGTAACGCCATCTCCGTGTTGGTTAGCGATGTAGCGACCAATATGCAAAATAATTTAGCCGAAGATCTCAGAAACAGTTTGGCAGAAGGTACCAACATTCCCGAGGATATCGAGGTGTTATCGCAAACGCAAAGAGCGATCGTTTTTTTGCAAATGTCGGAAGCCAGAGATATTCTTTATAATGCTTATATCGTCGACAACAACCATGTCATATTAGCCAGTACCGACTCTACTCAGATCCTTGAACGATTCATCACACCAGAGAGTTTAACGGAAATACAAAAGGATGTATTTGTATTTGAGACGGATGAAGGGGTCAAGGTTGTAGATATCGTTTTCCCCGTCTCTGATGAAAGAAATAGAGTATTATGCAAAGCCCATTTTTTTATACATTACGGTGAAATAAGTCGAGCGATAACGAGAGCACGCTTTTCCGATCTCAAAATGATGGGGTTGATTTGGCTTTTGGGCGCTTCGGGATTGTTTTTATTAATTTATTTGGTGATGAATCCATTCCGTCGACTTTCTGAATGGGTTAAACAATTGGGTCAACCGGGGGTGGCTGACGAAATGGACATCGATACCAGTACCGAGATCGGAGAGATTGCTCGGGCGTTCAGTGACATCACTCTGAAATTGCGCGAATCTCAGGCGAACCTTGCTGAGCAAGAAAGATTGCAAAAAGAGATGCAGGTGGCGCAGGAAATTCAGCAAACTCTGCTGCCATCTGAGTTTCCAGAGATTGAGGGCTATGAGATCGATTCCTATTATGCGGCCGCGAAGGAAGTCGGTGGCGATTATTATGATTTTGTCGAAGTAGATAAAGATACATTAGGTATAGTGGTTGCAGACGTCTCCGGCAAAGGGGTGCCGGGTTCTTTGGTGATGACGATGATTAGAACCGCACTCCGCACCGAGGCGCGAGGGATAAAAGATGCTGCGGAAGTGCTTTCACGAGTGAATGATTTTGTGGTTAACGACATGAAGAAAGGCATGTTCGTTACCCTCTTTTATGTAATCATTGATTCCAAGCGTCGGAGATTGAATTATGCCAGTGCCGGACATAATCCCATGATCCTCTATCGTGCCACGACCAATAAAACCTATTATTTAAACCCGCATGGATTTCCCATCGGCATTTCATTACCAGATAAAAATCTATTTCGCAATACCATCGAGTCGGATACCTTATCTATGGCAGAAGGGGATATTTTGTTGCTTTATACCGACGGCATCACTGAAGCCATGAATCGTAAACGGCAACTATTTGGTGAAGAGAGATTTTTAAATGCCATTCGAGAATATGGCAAATTGCCTGTCAAAGAATTCGTCAAAAAGTTGCAAGAAGAAATTCTATCGTTTACCGAAGGAAACCCGCAAAATGATGATATTACTTTAGTAGCGATCAAAGAAAAATCGTCGGCGGAAAAGATCGAATTGGATCGAGCCAAACAAGTTTATTTGGCCTTACAAAAAGGGAAGACCATAAAAGAGGCTTGCGAAGAGGCGGGATTGTCGACTTATGCCTATTATAGTAAATATAAGGAATTGTTTGAGAGAAGCAAAATCGAAGATATCGAGGTCCTCTCGGAAACCGAATCAATCGAAGCCAAACATTTGAGCATCGAAGAAAAAACCAAACTATACGATGTGATCATGCGCTATCCTGAATATGGCGCAAAAAAAATTAGCGAAGAATTGAACAGCGAACGATATGGTTTTTTGGAGGTGAATCCTTCAAAAATCTATGAAGAATTGGTGCGCGCCCATTTAAACACACGAGAATTACGAGAAGCCTTTGTGAATCGTGGAGGTAAAAAGCGTCGTCCCAAACCACCGGGAACACCTTTGTTGACATTGGACGGCCGTGTGATTATCCAGCGAAGTGGCTTGGAACAAGTGATCACTACGGAAGAGGAAACAAAGAGAGTAAAGCCGCCTAGGATCAAACCAATCATTACCAGAAGTGAGATAGAGAGCGAAAAAAGGGAACAGCCAGTTGCATCCGAAGAGATGCCTTCGGTAGCCCCAAGTGTTGATCAAACAGAGTTCCAGGGCAGAGATGTTTTATCCATTGAGATGCAAGAATTGTTGGAGACGCCGCTACCAGAATTGCTGGACAAGAGAATAACCGAGCCAAAGCCAAACTCAGAAATAGTCGCGCAAAAAGAAAGGGAACGTGCGGTTGAGGAAAAAGCCGTCATTGATGGGGAAGAAAAAGAACCGTCTATTTTCTATGAAGTAGAAGAGTTATTTGATGAGAGGAAATCTGATATTGGCGAGAAGGAAGCAACTGCGCAGCCGAATCGAATTGTCTCGGAGGTTGATGACTATGTACGAGAGACAGTGGACGTTAGCGCAGATAGCAACATGGATATTGATATTCCAGAAGATAGACGTCTAAGAGAGAAAACATCTCAAGAAGAATTAGATTTTGCAGCTATCATAGCAGCCGGCGAAGGATTAGAAGATCCTGCAAAAGAGAAAGAGCTGCAGGAACTTTTTCCAATGCCTAAAGAAGAATTGATGGAAACAACTGCTGATACAGAATCGTTGGCATTGGAGATGGAATTTCAGGGGCCATTTGAGGAATTTCTCGAAATCGAAGATGAGCAAGGTTTGATTAGCGAGACTGGAGATATAGACGAAGAAATTACAGAGCAAATATTACAAAATGAAATTCAAGAAAGATTAAAATCTGTTCCTATAGATGAAAGAAGTGCCTGGCAGGAACCCGCGTGGGATGTCGTGCAGATCAATCGAGAAACAAAATTACGAGAACATCAAAAGGAACAAAATGAGCAATTAGTCAGTTTTGATGAATTGATCGAACTTTTACGTCGAGAAAGTCCGATAACCAAGCAGACTATTGAAACATCAGCGTCTGATCGTTCAAGTATCATTCCAAAAGTGAAGACGGCTTCCTCTTCTACGATAGCATCGACGAAGCATATCATCAAAGAATTGCAGAATTATTTAAAAACCAAGCAATTTGATAAAGTAATTGCTATTGCTTCTTCGTCCCTCCAAAGGTATTCTCATGACGCTGAAATTAGATTATTGCTAGCAGAAGCTTATTTTCGGACTCGAAAATACCGGGAGGCCGCACGTGAGTTTGAACAATGCTTGGCCACTAATCCCGAAGACACGATTATTCATGAGAAATTGGGAATTATTTACGCTAGTCAAGGCGATTTTTTGAAAGCAATAAAACAATGGGAAAAATTGTTGACCATTGCTCCAGATAGAAATGACATCCGAGAGAGCATAAGAAGAGCAAAGAATTTTATTGGAAAAAGGTAAATAATTTTCAATGACATTAATTAAGGGGTTAAATAATCTTTTTATTGACATTTTATGAGAATAAAATTATATTATAAATCTAATATCATGATAGACCTTTTCAAGACTATTAGATCGTATTCATATAAAAGTGATGTTGGATATGTTTGTCACTAATAATCAGGCAACTTTTGTAATTGGAGATTTAAGATGGAAGGTATTCAATTGTCCGTGGAAAAAACAGGAATAAAAAATAGCATATCCGTTATCAAAGTTGGCGGATATATCGATACCACCACATCCTCAGAGCTGGAACATGCTTTGAATTCCTTATTAAAAGCTGGTTCATATAATATCATCATAGATTTAGGTAATGTGGACTATGTTAGTAGCGCCGGCTGGGGTATCTTTATCAGTGAGATAAAAGGTATCCGAGAAAAAGGGGGCGATCTAAAACTTGTGCGCATGATACCAGAAGTTTATGAAGTATTCGAATTATTGGAATTTCATTATATATTAAAAGCTTTTGATACGATCGAAGAAGCCATACGCGACTTTGAACGGAATTTAGGGGTAAGTATTGAAACACCGCAGATGGTGGAAGTCGAATCGACTGATGAACAACAGAACAAGGGTGCCCAAGTCAAAGGGTATACCGTCAAATCTGATGCAGTAACAGGCGAAACTATTGAGGACAAAGTCAAGAGAATAGTAAAATTAAATCCGGAAATCAGTACCGTACAAATCGTACGCACATTAAACACCCCAGCTTATGGCAATGTAAAGATCGGGTGGTTCAGCCTATGGAAAATTCTGAAAAAGACCGGGCTGGATTCCAAGAAAAAACGACTGGAGTTGAGTGGTAGAAAATACTAAAGTGTAACCCTGGTAAAGAAACATAGTTCTATTTAACCAAGACACTATTCGGTTGAAATGGATTGGGTTGAGGGGGAAACCAATTCATGCCTTCCTTTTGATATGCTTTCCGAGAAAGAAACTCCATGTTTGTTGATGAGGCGAAGATAAGGGTGGTAGCTGGCTCTGGGGGAGCAGGATGTGTGGCATTTCGGCGGGAAAAGTATGTGCCCAAAGGCGGCCCCAGCGGTGGGGATGGCGGTGATGGCGGCGATGTGATTGCCGTTGGTGATCGATATCTTCACACTTTGTTAGATTTTAAATACAAAACAGTTTATAAAGCGCAAAATGGCCGTCATGGACAAGGGGATAATAAAACGGGGAAAAGTGGTGCTCCGCTACTTATTCACCTACCGGTGGGCACAGTAATCAAAGATCTCGATAACAATGTCGTTCTAGCGGATCTGATATATCATGGGCAAACAGCCATTATTGCCAAGGGCGGCCGCGGCGGACGCGGTAATGCTCGCTTTGTAACCCCTACCAATCGTGCTCCACGAGAGTGGGAACCTGGGCAAGAAGGGGAGGTGAAAAATATTCTCTTGGAGTTAAAATTGCTCGCCGATGTAGGATTGGTCGGGCTTCCTAATGCCGGTAAATCCACCTTGCTTTCCCGTATCTCCGCTGCCAAACCGAAAATTGCCGATTATCCATTTACCACATTGAACCCTATTCTGGGTATTGTTCGAGTAGGCGAAGGAATGAGCTACGTGGTTGCCGATATTCCAGGGTTGATTGAAGGCGCTCATAAAGGCAAGGGCTTGGGTATCCAATTCTTACGTCATATAGAGCGTACCAGGGTATTGGTGATGCTGTTAGACCTGACTTCAGATTTAAAGCGCGATTATGAGATTCTCATAAATGAATTATTTTCTTATAGTCCGGGGATGTTGAAGAAGAAGCGCATCATCGTTTTTAATAAATGTGATCTTTCTGATCCATTAAAGCCTACGGCTAAATTTACGATAGATCCAGAAATAGAAACCCTGACCATTTCCGCGGTTCGTGGGGACGGCTTGGATCAATTGAAAAAACGACTCTGGGATTTAATCGTTGCGACTGATACCGAAGACCATGACTCAACACTATACATATAAAGACACACTGGTAGATTTTCTGACTTTGTGGAATACGCCTGGTATAGGGCCGTTCCGGTTGAAGAATTTACTAGATCGCTTCCAGTCGGCTTCCGCAGTGTATAGGGCTTCTATCAGAGAGCTGGTTGAGGTGGGGGGAATCGATCAGACGTTGGCAGGCATTATCAAGCAACAGCAAGATTCCTCCTTTGCCCATGCACAGTTGATAATGGCAGATAAATTACAAATCAACATCATTACCTTTTATGATGAAGCCTATCCACCATTATTGCGGAAAATATCCGATCCCCCTATGATCCTTTTTTGCAAAGGGGATTTGGATCGTCTAACGCAAGATAGTATAGCATTAGTAGGCACGCGTCGGCCGACGGAGTATGGCCGAGTGGTCACGGCGAAATTTGCAAGAGAATTGGCACAAAAAGGATTCAATATCATTAGCGGATTAGCCCGAGGGATTGATACGATTGCGCATAATGAAACTGTTTTAGTGGGCGGTAGCACCATAGCAGTATTAGGATCGGGCATTGACCAGATTTATCCTTATGAAAATAAAAGACTGGCGCAAAAGATATGCGAACGGGGAGTATTGGTTTCCGAGCACCCTATCGGTACAAAGCCGGATGCGCCCCATTTCCCACGAAGAAACCGCATCATTGCTGGAATGAGTCTGGCGACAGTGGTTATCGAAGCTGGGGAAAACAGCGGCGCGTTGATAACGGCCGAGCAAGCATTGGAATATAACAGAGAAGTAATGGCTGTGCCCGGCCACATCACCAATCCCCAGAGTGCAGGCTGCAATCGGTTAATTCAGCAGGGGGCAAAGTTGACAAGAAATATCGAAGATATTTTAGAAGAGATTTCCAGTCCTTTTCTCCGGCAGGCATCACCTCAAGCGGAGCTGCCACTTTTCGATTTGACCGAGCCAGAACAAAAGTTATTGTCTCTTCTTACTCAAGAGCCGCAACACATTGACGTTTTGGCGATGCGTTTTGGTAAGCCGGTCTCTGAGACTTTAGCGGTGCTTTTACAATTAGAGTTACGGAATTTAGTGTACCAGTTGGCAGGTAAAAAATTTATCAAACTTTCATAAATCAGGGAGGGGGGAGAGTATTTTCCTAAAAAGAAATTGACTTAATCGAATAATTTTTGTAAATTTAAATTTCGCGGGAGGGATAGACCTAACAGGCAAGGCAGCGGTCTTGAAAACCGCCGGGTGAAAACCCTTGGGGGTTCGAATCCCCCTCCCTCCGCCAGCCCGAGAAGGGCTGGTAGCGATTATAACGGAGAGGTGCCGGAGTGGCTGAACGGGGCGGCCTGCTAAGCCGTTGTAGAGGATTTTCTCTACCCAGGGTTCGAATCCCTGCCTCTCCGCTATTTTTTAACTAATTGAATTTTTATGGGAAACACTTGTTTCGACCCTGTGAAAAGGTATAACCAAGAGTGGAGCGAATCAGAGTAAGATTTGCACCGAGTCCCACAGGTTTCGTCCATATCGGTGGATTGCGGACGGCTTTATATAACTATTTGTTCGCAAAGAAACATGGAGGGACTTTTATTTTGCGCATCGAAGATACCGATCGGGAGCGGTATGTCCCGGGTGCTGTAGAAAATTTATTACAAGTGCTGGAGTGGGCCGGTTTAAACCCTGACGAAGGTATAAATTGCGATGGCGCCTTCGGCCCCTATTTCCAATCTCAGCGTATCGAAATCTATCAGAAATATGCTCAGCAATTAGTAGAAAAAAAATTGGCCTATTATGCTTTCGATACTCCCGATGAGCTCGAAGCCATGCGCCAGGAGCAAAGACAAAAGGGTAATGCCTACCCCAAATACGATGCCACCATTCGGTGGCAAATGCGCAATAGCCTGACCATGACTACCGAGCAGGTAAAAAATGAACTAAAGTCATCGCCTTATGTGATTCGTCTGCTGGTGCCGGAAAATAGGACGTTTCGTTTTCTCGATCTCATCCGCGGAGAGGTAGAATTTCATAGTAATCAGATCGACGATCAGGTGCTAATTAAATCAGATGGTTTTCCCACTTACCACCTCGCTAATGTGGTGGATGATCACCTTATGGAGATAAGTCACATTATTCGCGGCGAAGAATGGCTCAGTTCAGTACCCAAACATCTTTTATTATATGAATATTTCGGGTGGCAGGTGCCCAAGATGGCCCACCTACCGCTGATATTCAATCCCGATGGTACCAAAATGAGCAAGCGAGATATTCAATCGTTGAACCAACTTCCGACAGGCAAGGTGGATCCGGATGTGGCTTCATATATTCGCCGTGGATATGAAAAAGAAGCCATCATTAATTATATCGCTTTGCTGGGGTGGAATCCTGGTGAGGGAGATGAGAGGCAGGTGTTTACTCTGCCAGAGCTCATTAAAGAATTTTCATTAGAAAGGGTCAATAATTCCCCAGCAATTTTTGATCTCAAGAAATTAAATTGGCTCAATAAAGAACATCTTATACGACGCTCCACGACCTCATTAGCAGAACAATTCCGACCAGAGTTGCAGCGTATGGGCTTTGGAGAAATCGAACAAGATTATTTAGTAAAGGTCGTAAGCTTATTAAAAGATCGACTCAATTTTGCTACTGATTTTTATCATTTAAGCCGCTATTTTTTCGAGGATCCAAAGGAATATGAAGCGGCAGCAGTTAAAAAAAGATGGCAGACGAATACCAACCAAATTTTGCTAGAATTTTACGACCGCATTGCTAAGAATGATCATTTTACCGCCGCAACGATAGAAAATGAACTCAGAGCGTTTTGTGAACAAAAAGGCATTAACAGCGGAGAAATAATTCATCCTTTACGATTGGCGGTAACGGGCGTGAGTACCGGCCCAGGATTGTTTGAATTATTAGAGGTTTTAGGGAAACCCACCGTTCTCCGCCGCTTGCAGAAGGCTATTGAACACATTAAAAGTCTATAAAGTTACAGGCTTGTACCAATGGAAGAAGATAAATCAACCAAGCATCATGCAGAAAGAGGAGAAAAACCGGCGGTGACCATTCCGCCAAACTTTATACGAAATATCATACGCGAGGACTTGGAAACCAATAAATATGGTGGTCGGGTGCATACAAGGTTCCCTCCTGAACCGAATGGCTATCTACACATCGGCCATGCAAAATCGATTTGCATAAATTTCGGTCTTGCTGAGGAATTTGGTGGATTATGTAACCTCCGCTACGATGATACCAATCCCAGTAAAGAAGATGTAGAATATGTCGAGGCCATTGAGGAAGACGTGCGCTGGTTGGGGTTCGACTGGGGCGATAGAAAATTTTACGCCTCTGACTATTTCGAGCAATTATATGAATATGCGGTTCAACTCATCAAAATGGGCAAAGCCTATGTGTGTGATCTCAGCCCGGATGAAATCAGGGAATATCGTGGCACTTTAACCGAACCCGGGATAAATAGTCCTTATCGCGACCGGACTGTAGAAGAGAATCTCGATCTTTTTGCCAGGATGCGCGCTGGCGAGTTCCCGGACGGTTCGCGGGTTTTACGAGCAAAAATTGACATGGCCGCACCCAATCTGAATATGAGAGATCCTATTATCTATCGGATCAAAAAAGTCCACCACCATCGCACGGGTGATAAATGGTGTATTTATCCGATGTACGATTTTGCTCATTGTATTTCAGATTCCATCGAGGGGATTACGCATTCTATCTGTACACTGGAATTTGAAGACCACCGCCCTTTATATGATTGGTTTCTGGATCAATTACAAATCTATCATCCGCAACAGATCGAGTTTGCGAGGTTAAATCTCTCCTATACGGTGTTAAGCAAAAGAAAACTGTTGCAATTGGTAGAGGAGGGTCATGTTAGTGGATGGGATGATCCGCGAATGCCGACCATTGCAGGGTTGCGAAGGCGAGGTTATACGCCCGAAGCCATCAGAATATTTGCCGAAGTCATCGGCGTGGCCAAACGTGATAGTCTGGTGGATATTGCCTTATTGGAGCATTGTCTGCGAGAGGATTTGAACAAACGGGCACCACGTGTTATGGCCGTGTTGCGGCCTCTGAAAGTGATTATCGATAATTATCCAGACGATTTGGTGGAAGAACTGGATGCGGTAAACAATCCAGAAGATTTATCCCAAGGGACGCGCAAAGTACCTTTCAGTAAAGTATTATTCATAGAACAAGATGATTTTCGAGAAGTTCCCCCCAAGCATTATCACCGGCTGGCGCCGGGTCAAGAAGTGAGACTGCGGTATGCTTATTTTGTCACCTGCACACACGTCGTAAAGGAAGAGTCAACCGGCGATATCATAGAAGTGCATTGTACCTATGATCCGGCTTCGAAAGGGGGAGGAACACCCGATGGACGTAAAGTAAAAGGAACCATCCATTGGGTGTCAGCTGCACATGCTGTCCCGGCAACGGTGCGGTTATATGATCATTTGTTCACTAAAGAAGATCCCAATGAGACTGAAGAGGGAAAGACCTTTTTGGATTATCTCAATCCCAATTCCTTGATAGAGCTGAAGGGATGTCTTTTGGAACCCAGTTTGGCGCAAGCTGAACCTAAAATTGTGTATCAATTCGAAAGATTGGGGTACTTTTGTCTGGATTCTGTAGATTCCAAGCCTGGAGCATTGGTATTTAATCGAACTGTGGCGTTAAGGGATAGCTGGGCAAAAATAGAAAAAAAAATGCAAGCGTAAAACAAAATTTACTTGAAATTTAATCAAGATTTTTTATATTATATAGGTGTCGTTGGAACCGTTGGGGAGTCGTCCAATGGCAGGACACATGACTCTGGATCATGGTATCGGGGTTCGAATCCCTGCTCCCCAGCAGAAAAAATTGGAACAAAAATTCATGGTTCAACGTTTATAATAACAGGCAGGTGATCTTTCTCCCCTTTGAACACTGACCCCCCTAAAGTGTTCAAAACCTGATCACCTGCCTTTTTTATTATTATCATGAAGCAAATTTAGGGGCACAAATATTAAGAGTTTTAAACAATAAAACTGATTTGGTAAAAGATTGATTTTATAGATTATTTTTTTTGTAGAATACGCGCCCGTAGCTCAATTGGATAGAGCTTCTGACTTCGGATCAGAAGGTTGGGGGTTCGAGCCCCTCCGGGCGCGCTAAAATAAATGCTCATTATAGAATGAGCATTTATTGTATTATGCTTTTTGGGGAAGGGATAGAAATACGGGGTTGACTTATACTCTGCGATTGGCGATCAATAAAGTCCGCGGATCTAACCTCAGATACAATTTCTCCAAATTTTTTATTTCCCGATCCTTCAAGAGTAACAATTCAATGTAATCTGGATGAGCGATCAAATGAATGATAACCGTAAAGAATTCGGATAGCTTATCTATAGGATAGGGAAAAACGGAGGTTTCGGTATCAGAGCTACCATTCGGAAGGGTCGCCGAAAACCATACTTCTACTTGCAGTTCTTTTGCTAATTGTTGCCAAAAATACATTTGGTCATTGGTTGCTTGTTCGAAGGAAAAGCCATCGACGAAAATAATGCTGGGTTTAAAATCTGAATCTTTTATCAAATTAGTGATAGACCCATGGACTGCGTCAAGACTGGCACTTGTACGCTTGAAATGAAGGATAAGACGATTGCGAATAATTTCCTCGTAAATATCTAAGGCGCTTTCCAAATGATAAGTTTTTGCAATTTCTTGATATACTTGAAGATACCAATGAGCGATATGATCTGGATTATCTGCAAAAGATATATGAAGCACTTTATTGCCCTGTAACATACGATCGGTGGCAAAATGTACCAAGCAGGCGGTTTTTCCGACTCCTTTTTTTGCCGCAAATACGCCCAGATTACCCTGCCCTAAGCCGCCATGAATGGTTTTTTCAAGGATTCGTATGGGACTGCGTTGAATGATTTCTTGTCTCAACATAATATGGCCTCACTTTACTTTTTCTTGAAATGCTTTTTTCAATTTTTCGGCAATAGGCTCCGGCACTTTTGCATAGCGTTTGAATTCCATTGTATATTCAGCTTTTCCTTGGGTTGCCGAGCGGAGAACGGTTGAATAGCCGAACATTTCTGCCAAGGGTACTTCTGCTTCTATGGCTGTAAAATTATTATCCTCCGTAACACTCAAAATAATACCCCGACGTTGATTAATGGTCGCCAACACCGGACCTTGGAATTCCGGTGGCGTTTCGATTCCCACGCGCATGATCGGTTCGAGGATGATAGGTTTGCATTTAAGATATGCTTCGCGGAATGCTCCAATGGCTGCTTGCTGAAACGCGATGTCCGATGAATCTACTGGATGATAATTACCATCATTAACAATAATTTTTACGCCGACTATTGGAAAACCAACCAATGTGCCTTTTTTTAAAGCAGCTTCGAAGCCTTTTTTACACGAAGGGATGTATTCATTTGGTATGACCCCTCCTTTTATATCGTCAATAAAAATGAAATCCCCTTCATGATAGGGTTCAATGATCCCACAAACACGGGCGTATTGACCGGCGCCACCGGTTTGTTTTTTATGGATATAATCAAAGGAAGTGGAAGTGGAGATACTTTCTCTGTATGCAACCTGTGGAACCCCTGTTTCCAAGGCAATATGATATTCACGGCGCATTCTCTCTAAATATATTTCCAAATGCAATTCCCCCATCCCCTGAATGATGGTATCGTTGGTCTCTGGATCCACAAACGTTTGAAAAGAAGGATCCTCCTTTGCGAAACGATTCAGAGCTTTGGCTAAATTCTCCGAGGATTTATTATCTTTAGCTTTAACCGATAGAGAGATGACCGGTTTAGGGATGAACATCGACGTCATGGTATAATTAAGAGTACCATCGGTAAAAGTGTCGCCCGTTACACAATCGATCCCAAATAGTGCGACAATATCGCCGGCGTTAGCGCCCTCGATATCTTCCATTTTATCCGCATGCATGCGAATCAATCGCCCAATTCGCACCTTGTTTTTGGTGCGGACATTGGTTAATTCATCACCTTTTTTGATAGCACCCTGATAAATACGTACATAGGTTAGCTGACCAAAGCGGGTATCGTCGATTTTGAAAGCAAGGAGAACGGGCTTGGCATTTTCATCAGCATGAAGGACTATTTCAGCTTCATCATTGTTCAAGTCGTAGGCTATATTAATTCTTTCATTAGGAGCCGGCAGATATTGAACCACTCCGTCCAGGAGAGGCTGAACGCCTTTATTTTTAAAGGCCGAGCCTAGAAAAACTGGAATGAGCTCCAACGACAAAGTCCCTTGACGAATGGCTTCGTAGATCAGTGATTCGGTGACGCGATCTTCTAAATACGCTTCGGCCAGCTTATCGCTAAAGAGGGAAACTTGGTCGATCAATTGATCGCGCATCGCCAATGCCTCTTCCTGCAGCGCCGCCGGAATAGACTCTTCTCGCACAATTTCGCCGTTGGAGCCATCAAAATAAAGTGCTTTTTGACGGATCAAATCGATGACGCCCTCAAACTCGGCTTCCAAGCCGATCGGTATTTGTAATAGGACGGCGTTATGATTCAAACGGTCGCGTATTTGTTCGGTTACCTTTTTAGGGTTGGCACCAAGTCTATCACATTTATTAATAAAGGCAATACGCGGTATGCGGTAGCGAGCCATCTGACGGTCCACGGTGATCGTTTGTGATTGCACCCCTCCCACGGCACAGAGCACCAAAATGGCGCCGTCCAATACCCTCAGCGACCTTTCCACTTCGATAGTGAAATCTACATGTCCAGGGGTATCGATGATATTGATCGAATGTTTCTTCCAGCTGACATTGGTTGAAGCGGAAGAGATGGTGATGCCCCGCTCACGTTCTAACTCCATCGAATCCATGGTCGCTCCCACCCCATCTTTCCCTTTTACTTCATGGATGGCGTGAATTTTTTGGGTATAATAGAGGATTCTCTCCGTCAAGGTTGTTTTGCCGGAATCGATATGGGCGCTGATGCCAATATTGCGCGTTTTTTGAATGTCTTGTTTCATAGCCTTTCCATTAAAACAGTATTTCATTTTAAATAAATCGTAATTTAAAAAAATTATTGGAATTTCCCAAGTTAAATTATGAGGTTTTTAAAGACTTGCCTGACAAATACGATTATATACATATATCAATGAGGCTTCCTGTGAAGAAAATGTTTTCAACTTTTACCTCAATCTCAAGTGTCAAAACGATGAATTCTTTCAATGTTCATAATAATCTCGATTGGTTATAATTTAATCTTTAGTCATTTATTTAGTCTCAATATCAGGAACATTGGCATATCACTACGAAAAGAGTCGAATAAATATCTTTGCGCAAATTTGGATATTTTGCGTATATTCAAAAAAACTATTTCAAATATATATTTTTCAGTATCGAATAGCTAATAGCTAACATACCATCTCCAACTTTAGAGGTGGTTGAAAAAGTGAACGAATCACTATCAAGCTTGAACGACCTTCTTTATTATTCTCCTTTTTAGACAACGTTATATGGTAGAGTGATGATTGTAATACTGGGAATATGTCTTTTGTGGGTTTACATTAGCATGATGATTCTTTTAAGCATCGGTGTTTATAGAGCTCATAAAAAGTCATCACAAAGCCCAGTTGTGGTAACTCAGCCGATTACGATCATTGTCATCGCGCGCAATGAAGAAGAAACCCTTGGCCGTTGCTTGACCGCCCTTGAGCGACAACAATATGGTCAACGTCTTCAAGTCATAATTGTTGATGACGATTCTTCCGATAAAACAAAGCAGATTGCAGACGAATATGCTGCGAGAAACAACCACTGGCAGGTCCTCGGCCAACCTAAAACCCCTCGATGGCGAAATCGTAAGAAATCTGCCATCGCTACTGCCTACGAACAAGCGGACGGCCATTTACTTTTTTTTACTGATGCCGATTGCCGGCCACCCGTTACGTGGATTCGCTCCATGGCATCACTTTTTGATGAACATACCTACTTGGTTGTTGGATTTTCACCACTCTATTGCATTGGCAAGCCATTGTGGCGGCGATTTTTGCTCGTCACCAGCCTCGCCGATGCTTTGATCGCCGCCGGTACCATTGGTTGGGGGATTGGCGTTACTTGCAGCGGACGTAATTTGGCGTACCGAAAGTCGTTGGTCGCTGCAATTGGCGGATATGCAGCACTGGCTGATGCGACGGCCGGCGATGATGACGCCATTTTGCAAGCCGCTTCGCGATTAAATCGAGGCCATATCAAGTACTCTTTTAGTAAAGATGCGCAGATCCCGGCTCTCGGGCCATCGACCTGGCGAAAGTTTTGGCAACAAAAAAAGCGACATTTATCGGCTGGCAAATACTACCCCTGGCATCACCAAGTGGGCTATCTGTTTTTACATTTCAGTAACTATAGCCTTTGGTTTACCGGCGTCTTGGCGATATTTGGTCGACCTTATTTTCTGTTTTTCTTGGTTACGAAAATAGTAATGGATTGGCTCTCTATTTCTTACATGGCGCACAAACTACAGCAACGGTTGCATCCGACGGCCTTTTTACTATGGCAATTAGTATTTCCCCTTTATCACATCTTTTGCGCACCCGCTGCCTGGTTGGAGAGGTTTTCCTGGAAAGATAGAGATGACGCTTAAAAATCAACATATCAATATATGGGATCGTTATCATCAAAGCGCTGGCGAACGCGGCATGCTGATCTGCCAACTCTTGCAACAATTTATACCATTGGCGGGTAAAAACATCCTCGACGTTGGTTGCGGTTGGGGGGGCGCATCGATCGCCCTCGCTCAAGCCGGCGCCAAGGTGACCGCCATAGATCAAGACGATCATCGTTTGAGATACTTGCAAGAGTATGCCAGGCAGACTAATCTTCCCATCACCATCATTCATGGTGACATCGAAAAATCATTTTTTACCAAACAATTTCATGCCATCGTCCTATGGGATGTACTGGAGCATCTTGGCTCACCGGCTCTGGTGTTAAATCGCTTATATGAAGCATTGCAAACCGAGGGAATTGTCTGTATTGCCACACCCAATCGTCTTTCCCCCATCAATCTTATGGCCGACCCTCATTATGGATTACCGATGGTAGCGTTGCTGCGTCGGGAAAAGATCAGAACCATAGTCGCTAAGATTTTTGGCTGGCATGATGAGGCGAAAGGGGATTTCCCACAGCTGCTTTCCTTACGACAAATTGCATTACTCCTCCATCGTATGGGTTTCTCTTGGCGTTTTTGTCATGTCGAAGTGATTGGCTTTGCCCTGAAACATCCGGAGGCCTTATGGTGCCATCCTCTTCATCTGAAAATAATTCATAGATTAAAAAATGTAATCAATCATTCTATAATTGAGCGCTATCTCCCCAACAAACTCATTCCTTTTAATCGATTTATTATGCCAACTTTTTATATTATAGGGCACAAACGATGATTCGCTCCTATGTGCTGGCTTTTATCTCTTCCTTTTCATGGCAAAGGCTAAAAAATGCCGCGTTTTCCATAGTGTCTCTTTGTCTTTCTATTTTCCTCCATAGGCCTGTTGTGTGGGGCAAGCCTTTTGTCCTCACCATTGAACCCACCAATCTTTGCGATTTGCATTGCCCTCAGTGTGATACCGGTTCGAATCGATCAAAGCGCCCCCGTGGCTATCTGCAGATGGATACATTTAAGAAAATTTTACTGGATTGTAAAGATCATTTAATGTACCTTATATTTTTTGATCAGGGTGAACCCTTGTTGCATCCCCATTATTTTGAAATGGTTCGCCTTGCCAAGAGTTACCGTCTTTACGTCGTCTGTAGCACCAATGGTCAACGCCTGGCAGAAAAAAACGTAGCAATGGAGCTGGTGCAAAGTGGATTGGATGAATTGATCATCTCAGTGGATGGTTTGAGCGAAACGACTTATCGCTATTATCGCAGAGGGGGCTCGTTGAGAAGAGTGCTTGCAGGCATGGAGATGTTGAAAAATCTGCGCACCTCTTTGAAACGGACAAACCCGCGTATTATCATTCAATTCATTGTGATGCGCCATAACGAGGCGGAACGGCCGTTCGTCAGGGCCACTGCCCGGCGGTGGGGAGCCGATGATGTATACTTAAAATCGGCATACATTGCCACCATTCAGGATGCAGAGGAATATTTGCCCAAGAATGAGAAATTTAGACGCTACGAGATAAAGAATGGTGTTTTGCAGCGTAAAAATCCATCTCGGATTTGCAAGAGATGTTGGTATTCGGCCGTCGTTCATTGGAATGGCGCCATCGTTCCTTGCTGCTTCGATCGCGAGGAGACGTTTGTATTAGGAAAGTCACCGCAACCTATCGGTGTTATATGGCAGGGCATCGCTTATCAACAGTTCAGAAATGCATTTTTTAACCAACGGCCTGATATTTGCAGGAATTGCACGGATGGGATTAAAATATATTTCTCATAAAATGATCGTTTGGATAAAGATTGTCATTGCTATTATCCTTGTTACAATGCTGATTTTTCGCACCGAACCGAAAGAGATCTACGCTGCTATTGTTCAAGCGAAGTTGCTCCTCATCCTTTTTGCCTTGGCTCTTTTGCCGTTGAATATTTTTTTCCAATACAGTCGCTGGCGAATTTTAGTTCGTTTAGCCAACCCCCAATCTTCCGCGAAGGATATTTTATCCTCCTTGTTATGTGGGATCACTCTTGGGTTCATCACACCGGGGAGATTAGGTGAATTCGGCAGATCATTTTTTATTCCCTCTGTCCATTGGCCCCGCCTGATGGGTTTGACGTTGCTGGATAAATTGTTCGCCATGATGGTGCTATTTGCCTTGGGGTTGGCAGGAATCGCACAATTTTTGCATCAAAATGTGCCCACTTTGATTTGGCTGCCTCTTTTATTATCTGTGCTTGGCTTTTTGATTTTATTTTTTGTTCTTTTATGGTCTCCGCAATTCGTTTCTTCGGTGATATTACGTCGACTTTTGAAAAAACATCACAAATTGCGACTAATTTTATCAAGCTTAGAACTTTTACAAACGTCCACCGCCAGCTTGCTGGCAACTCTTGCACTGGCGCAAGTGATCACCTATTCGTTACAATTCTATTTACTCATCAGTTCTTTTTATTCCGTCCCGATTTTAAGAGGTTTGTCGGCTATCGCTGCCATTATGTGGGTGAAAACGATGTTGCCAATATCCATTGGCGATTTAGGCGTGCGCGAAAGTGCCGCCATCTTTTTTCTGGGTCAATTGGGCGTCCCTGACGCCGCAGCTTTTGATGCTTCGATGTTGCTGTTTGCAATGAATGTATTAATTCCGGCTATCATTGGTTCTGTTCTGCTTTTTAAAATTCGCACCCCGCGACAATTGAAATTGTAATGGTAATGGATATGTGGTTGATTCTTTTAATCGTTTTTTCTCTTATTTATATAATTTTTCATGCCTATATTCATAAGGGATTAAAGAATAACTTTGTTAAAACTACCGATGAAAAGAAAAAAGTATCTGTCATCATTGCTGCGCGAAATGAAGAGAAAAATATTGCTTATTGTATTGGTTCATTATTGAAGCAGACCTATCCGCGTGAACTTTACGAAATCATCGTTGTCGATGATCATTCCGAGGATAAAACCGTTGAAGTTGTTAGAGAATGCATGAAAAAATTTTCAAATATCCGCTTGGCGTCCAGTCCGCCGCTTTTACCGTCCACTTCGCCCAAAAAGGCAGCACTCGCCACCGGCATCAATATCGCCGATGGTGAGATATTGCTTTTTACCGACGCAGACTGTGCCGTGCCTCCTGAATGGATCGAGCGTATTATACGGTGCTACGATGAAGAAACCGGTTCCGTAGGGTCGGGGGTTTTGCCCCCAGAAGAAAAGCGATGGCTTACGCAAATAGAAACTTTAGATGCCTTGTCTTATCAGCTCATCGGTGCGGGCGCCATCGGCATGGGTAAACCCTTCCTGGCCAACGGCGCCAATTTTTCTTATCGCAAGGAACTTTTTTTCAAGATTCAAGGGTACAAGAATATCCAGGAATTAGGATCTGGAGACGATGACCTATTTCTACAGAAACTCTACCAAAAAGCACCTAAAAAATCGATCTTCCTTCAGGATGTCAAAACCTTAGTTACCACTCTACCCCAAAATAGCCTGCGTGCATTTATTAGACAGCGCCTGCGCTGGTGCTCGAAAATTAGAGCATATGATTGGCCATTACGCCTTTTGGCGTTTATTATGTTCAGCTATTATTTATTTTTGTGGGCAGGCATACTTGCGGCCTTGCTCGCTGTTATTCCCTGGTGGATATCCCTTTTCCCACTTGCCATAAAACTGGCATGCGACGCGATGTTATTACGCCTTGGAATGAAATTGGTAAAACGTCCCTTTCATGGTTTCTTTTTCCTGCTGGCAGAATTTCTCCATCTCTTGTATATTCCTATCATTGGCCTTTTAGGCCTTTTCGGTCGCTTTTCATGGAAAAAACGTCGCTTTAAAAAAGGCATCTTGTACGAATATTAAAATTGGAATTCGCCTATATTTCAATGTACCGTTTTGAAATAAAGGATCAAAGTAATACCTCGACTGAATTGTTTTCCCAATAAAAAGGGTTTTGAAATATGCATTGATGTTGGTATATTGCAGCGGTTTTCCGAAATCTATTTAGTGAATCATGAACCATCCTCTGTAAAATGTCGAGATCATGAAATGAGACCTGTTAAAGTTTTGATTATTCTTTTCCTGTTTATCATCACCGCAGCGGCGCAGACAGTATTCGTACCGCTGGATTATTGGGGATACGCTTTTCTGGAGCGCATGGAAGTCAAAGGTCTTTTTTATCATTATGCCCTCCGGAACCGACCCATCTCCCGCCACCTCATGGCGGAAATATTAACCGATATCGAAAAAAATATTTTAAAATGGCCAGACAGGGTTTCCAATACCGATATACAACTATTCGAACAACTTAAAGGTGATTTTATAGATGAAATACAGCAAACCGATAGCAAAGTTCGAATACCCCACATAACAGAATATCATGCGGCAAAATGGCAGGAGAACAACAGTAGTGGATATCTGGATATTTACGGCAGACAGGCGATCATTTCCAATCGTGGCAACCAATATCGCCCGCAGCAGCTGATCTCAGAGACCACCTTGGGCGGAATCGTACGTGGCGAGTTGGGAGGACTGATTCACTTCTATATGGACGCCCGTAACGCTATGACGCGCGGAGAAACGGAAGGGCGAGAAAAAGGCGAAAACTTTGACGTTTCTAAAGGCTCTCCTACAGTCATCTCGGGGCCAAACGTTTATCGTGATCGCGCTATAGCTTATTTCACAGTGGGCAAAAAGTGGCTATCTTTTAAATTCGGCCGAGATGAAGCCGATTGGGGGCCTGGATTTAATGGCGGGTTGAGTCTTTCGCGTAACATACCGCCTGCGGATATGTTGTCAGTATCCAGTCGTTTTCGGCGTTTTGCCTTCAACAGTTACCATCTTTTTCTGCGCAGCAGTTTAGGGAGTAAATATCTTGCAGCCCATCGTATCGATTTCGAGGTTTTTCAGGGTTTCTATTTGGCTGGCACCGAAACGGTAGTGTATGGCTTGCGTTCCATAGAGCCGGCCTACCTTAACCCCTTGATGCCCTATCATATTGCCGAGCATCACCTGGGCGATCGCGATAATAATACAATCAGCTTCGAAGCCACTATTTGCCCTTTACCAGGCATTAAACTCTATGGGGAATACTTTATCGATGACATGACCTCTACCAAGAGCCTGACGCGCTATTTCGGAAACAAGTTTGCTTTTCTCTGCGGCAGTTATTGGGCCGATCCGTTTAAATTGCGCAACGTCGATCTGCGCTGGGAATATGCGCGCATCGAGCCTTTTGTCTATGCCCATGATGATTCTATCAACATCTACACCCATTATGATAAAATCATCGGTCATTGGTTGGGCCCCAATTCCGATGGCCATATTTTGCAAATAGGTTATCAAATGGGCAAGGCCTTTCGCGGGGAATTATCTTACGAATATATCCGCAAAGGCGTAGGCAACGCTGATACTCATGCCCGTCCGCGGGAAGGGACGCGTAAACAATTTTTGAGCGATTTGATTGAAAAACGCCACCTGCTCGGAGTTCGACTTATCGAGCAGGTAAGGCGTGACCTTTTTGTGTCTATTAGTTATACCTATTGCGATACCAAAAAAATAGACCATAAGGAAGCTAAACCCTTGTTAGACCATCGAGCTCGATTTGAATTGTTTTTTAATTACTAATTGTATATTATCGATTAAGAATGTTTTATTTGTTTTGCATTTTAGTTAGCTGCACCCTGATCTACGTGCTGATTTTGATTTACCTCGCAAAAGAGGTGGATCGGAAAAATGCACCAAAGGGTAGTGATGTCTTGAAGGTATCCGTTATAGTGGCGTTACGCAATGAGGAACAGCATGTCAAGGCCTTGTTGTCTTCGCTCCTGCAACAGGATTATCCATTAGAACAATCCGAAATCATCATCATCGACGACGATTCCACTGATCAAACACCGGCGATATTAACAGAAATCGCTTCCCAAAACCCATCCATGCCTCTGGTTATTTTAAAAAGTAAAAGTAGAGAGGGAGTTGCTTCGCCTAAAAAGCATGCTTTAGCCCAGGGGATCGAGCGGGCACAAGGAGAAGTTTTACTTTTTACTGATGCCGATTGTATACCCCCACCTACTTGGGTGCGCACGATGGTTTCCTATTTTGAACCGGAAGTTGGAATGGTCATTGGCTGCTCACCGTTGGAATTACCGCCTCCCAGGTCTGTTTTCACCTTTTTCCAGGCCATCGAGTCTATATCGCTTGCAGCGTTGGCTTTTGCTACAACCAGCTTGGGCCGCCCAGCAACCTGTACCGGCCGAAATTTGGCCTATCGTAAATCTGTGTTCAAACAGGTCGGCGGTTTTGAAGACATCAAACAATTCCCCTCCGGCGATGATGATCTGTTCCTTAAATTGGTTATGGATAAAACCGATTGGCGTATTGCCTATGCTTTTGATCCCGATGCCGTTGTGCCATCGAAAACCACTGCACGATTAAAATCCTTCATCTATCAACGGCTGCGACATGCCTCAAAAACGCTTCATTACGGATGGAAGATGCGGATGCTGCTTGCATCAGCATATATTTATAATTTTTTGCTTTTTTTGGCGTTGATCTCCGCTTTTTTTACTTTAGCGACATGGCCCTTCTTTTTATGGTTCATGAAAATGGCCGGCGAACTGACTTTGGTGGGATCCTTCACCGCTGCGATGAGGCGAAATCACTATTTATTTTTCTTCCCCCTGGCTTCTATCATCCATATCCCCTATGTGATTGTCTTTGGAGCGTTGGGGCCTTTTATAAAAGTAAGATGGAAATCATGATCGATCTATCAATATTAAGGGCTTATTAGTGACCATTATCTTGTATATAGCGTTGGTTTTGGGTTTTTTTTATTTGGGTACCATCCTTGCCTTTCTGGTCGGTTTGTATATGCCGGAAAGGCCGAAAAATCAAAAGTTGTTACGCGTTTCAGTCGTCATTGCCGCCAGAAATGAGGAAGCTCGTATCGGCAGCATTTTGCAGGATCTAATTGAGCAACGGTACCCTAAAAATCTTTTTGAAATCATCATTGCCAATGACGGATCGGATGATCGTACCGCCAAAATTGTTCTCGAATATGCCCAGAGCCATCCGCAGATAAAATTGCTTACCATCCGCCAATGCCCTCCCCATTTCAGTCCTAAGAAATATGCGCTGGAAACAGCTGTTCGGAGTGCAGGCGGCGAGATCATCTTGGCCACCGATGCCGATTGCCACGTCGGCCGTGATTGGATGGCAGGCATGGTTCGTTTTTTTGCGCCGGAGGTCGGTTTCGTCGTCGGTTTCTCGGAATTCGGGCGAAGAGGTCAGCCACAAAATTTTATCGAACGGCTGCAGGCGCTCGATTTTCTCGCCCTCATGGGAGTAGCAGCCGCAAGTTGTAACTTGGGGTTGCCTCTGGCAGCTTCCGGACAAAACCTTGGATACCGACGCGAAGCCTTTATGGCAGTTGGGGGCTATCAACGCATTTCTCATCGCATCTCCGGCGACGACGTTCTTCTAATGCAACTTATTCGCCGTATGACCCATTACAAAATCGTTTTTGCCTATCATCCAGACACCTTTGCAAGCAGCGAACCACAGCCGTCCTTAGGTCAATTTATCAATCAGCGCAAACGTTGGGCATCCAACGGCTCTTTTCAATTATTTCTCAATACTCTTTTCTTTTTATATCTGTTACTCGTCTATTGTTACAATGCGGTATTAATGGTGGCAGCGTTATTATCACTTGTCGTCCCTGTTCAACCATTGCTTATTGTCCCTTTTCTGATGAAGGCTCTCGGAGAGACAGCAATGGTATCGATCAGCGCATGTCGTTTTAATCGAAAAGATTTATTGAAATATTTTCCTATATGGTTTATATTTCAGATTCCCTATGTAACGGTGGTTGGCTTATGGGGTACATTTGGCAATTTCAGCTGGAAGGGTAGACGACATTCTTCAACCATATGAGTAGCAAAATAGCATATATCCTCCACAAAAGTGGCGCAAGGATTCTAAGAAATCAGCCGCTGAATACCAGTAGCGAAATCCGCCTGACCCATTTATGTACCCAGCGTTGCCGACAATGTCAGGTATATCAACGTAAGACCGAGCCGGCGTCGCTTAATCTCCAGCAATTTATGTTTATCCTGAAACGACTAAAAGAATATGGTGCGCATGTTGCTTTCATTTCAGGTGGAGAACCATTGCTGGTTGAGGATCTTGCAGATATGTTGGTGGCGGCCAAACAACATTTTTCGTTAGCCACCACGTTGGTAAGTGGCTTGTATCATAAAACCGAGACGGTACGTAGAATCGCCAAAGTCTGTCTGGAAAATGACATCAATATTCAGACATCCCTCGATGGTCTCGGCGATATTGGTAATACCCTCCGGGGGGTGCCCCACTTTGCCGAAACGGTGCTTCAGCACATGGAAATGATTGCCAATATGCGCGGATCATCCAAGTCATTGCTGTATGCCAATATCGTCATGTCCGATTTGAATCTCGAACAGATACCCACATTGATTGCCGAAGCCCGAAAACGGGGATGGAGTGTTAGCATCGGGTTATACCATCATGTAACTGAGACCACGCGTGCCGATGAGAAGCTACAGTTGCGGCCAGGTCCTCGTCTGGATAAAATCCTCGATTTTTTGGATCACAATCCAGATATCCTCAATCTCGAAGTTTTTATATCAGGCATAAAACCTTACTTATTGAATGGAACCACCACTCCTTGTCCTTTTGTGGCCTCGCGTCTATTAACGACCCGAACCACCATCATGGAGAATGGGGATGTGCATCTGTGTTGGGGAGGATCCATTGGTAATATCTTCCAGCAGACCCTTGAAGAGATGTTTACCAATGAACGATACAAAAGTAGATTACAACAGTATTCAGCTTGTCGCGGTTGCTGGACGGTATGTTATACGCAACGCTATCTATTGTTTCATCCCGGCTCCTGGCGGAGTGGCTTGGCAAATATAAAAAAATTGATTCGGCTACGCACATTGGCCAAGGAAGAAAAATGAGTAACTCCTTTTATATCTTTGTTTTATGCGGTTTGCTAATTGGTCAATCCTTTTCGAGCTCTTTGATCAAATTCCGCGGCGAAAAATTATACTACGATCTCTATTATCATGGTCTACCAATAGCAAGAGCATGCTTGTATATACCTGAGAGCGATCCTTTCCTCATACGGGCGTCCATCGACACCAAACCATTAACAGATCTTGTTTTCAAGGTGCACAATAGTTATGAACTCCAACTCCAGCCGGATACAGAAAAACCTATTCGCTACAGTAAACGGATTCGGCAACGCAATATCACCCAAGACTTTGATGTCCGATATGATTTTGGCCAGTTACGGGCATTGATGAACGATACAATTACATGGAAGATCACCCATAGCACAACCAATCTTTTCATAATGCTTTATCAACTGCGGAGCTTTTCATTAAAGGCTGGCGATACTGTTGAATTTGATTTGGACGTTGAGAGTGAATCTTGGCGAGCCATTGGTCATATACATCAGAATAACAGTTTACAGATAGCAGAGCACGAGAGTGAATACGAGATAGCTTTTTCCTTTTTGCCGGATAGTAGTCATATGCGCCGGCGTCCGTGGAAAACAGACCTGTTGACTAACCGTATAACCAAAGGTGGCTATTTACGGATCCTTTTAGGTGGCAGCCCATGGAAAATTCCTTTGTTGATGCAAACTGGGTCCGGAGAGAATAGTATTGAAATGAAATGGATGAAACGTATCCAGGGGGATGATTAGTGGTTACCGTCTTGAGCTTGTGCAGTGCCCTCTATTTCATTTTCGCCCTTTATTTATTTTTTCAGCGGCACCGAGAACAGGTAACCGATCATAATGGGAACTGGCCCTTTGTCAGCATTATTATCGCTGCGCGTAATGAAGGAGACAAAATTGCCTCCTGTCTTAACTCCTTGGTCAATCTGACCTATCCTCGGGAGAAAACAGAAATAATTATTGTGAATGATGATTCAGACGATCAAACAGAAACAATTGTACAACATTATTGTCAACAATTTTGCCATATTGAAAAATTCAATCTATCGAGGAGAGAAAAAGTTTTGCCTGGCAAAGCAGGGGCAGTATTAGCCGGTATCGAACAGAGCTCCGGCGAATTTATTTTTTTGACCGATGCAGATTGCGAGGTAACCCCCACTTGGGTTGAAACATTGATCGAGGCTTTTACTCCTTCCGTAGGTTTGGTAGGTGGATATACTCTACTCAACGAAAAGAAGCCACACCCCACCTACTGGCAAAAAAGCCAGGAGGTAGATTGGCTTTATCTTCTAACTATCGCTGCCGCTGCCGCTGACATGGGCAGACCCCTCAGTTGGATGGGAAACAACCTGGCATTCAGAAGAGCGGCCTATGATCAGGTAGGTGGCTACCGAAATCTTGGGCATAGCCTTATAGAAGATTTTGCCCTCATCGATGCCATTGCCAGAAAAACCGAATGGCAAATATCCTTTCTTTGCAGCCCAGCGGCCATGGTATTCAGCAGGCCAGCTATCGAATTCAGACAACTTTATAATCAACGCAAACGCTGGGGTATGGGTATCCGCTTGGTGCGCCCATTTGGAAAAATTTTGATGTCCTGTAGTTTTATCTGTCACACCCTGATTTTCATCAATATTTTTCTAAATCCAATTCCTGCAATTCTATCAGCTTTGGGGATATTTTTTGCAGATCTTTTACTTTGCTTAAAGAGTATTCATCGTTTGCATCGCTGGCGTATGCTGTATTATTTCCCCGGATTCCAGATGATGTATTTCGTTTATTCTATCGTTTTACCATTTGTTTTGCTTTTTTCAAGAAAGATCGAATGGAAAAATGAAACTTATAAGAAAAAAATTAAATAATAATTAATAGTAGCTTGACTCCGCGCAACATAACTAAAATAGCGATTCCTATGTTTTTTTTGCCTCCCATTTTATTACATTATTATATTACCTATCGTTGCAATTGCAAATGCTGTTTTTGTGATATTTGGAGGTTATCCCCCACATTCGATGCACAGGTGGCGCATGTCGAAGCGAACCTTAATCACGCTCGACGGCTGGGGGCGCGGTTCGTTGATTTCACCGGCGGAGAGCCCTTGTTACATCAAGATTTGCCAGAATTGTTAGTAAAAGCCCAAAACCGCGGTTTCCGTACCAGCGTCACAACCAATACCATTCTATATCCAGAACGCGCCAAAGAACTAAAGGGTAAAATAGATTTGTTGCATTTTTCTCTGGACGCTACGTGTGCATCAATGCATGATCATCTTAGGAGGGCTCCAGCATTTGAACAGGTCCTAATCAGTCTCGATATCGCCCGTCAAATCGGTGAAACCCCGGATATTCTATTCACCGTTACTCCTGAGACGATTTCCTTTTTGCCACTAATGGTCAAACTGGCATCGAGCTTGCAATTTATCCTTATTGTGAATCCGATTTTTTCGCCTCATCGACATCACCGCCTTTATGAAGATAATCTGCGGTTTATTGAAAAGTTTAAAAAGTATCCTTATGTCTATATTAATACGGCGTTTCATACGCTTCGGCGACAGGGAGGAAATCAGATTAGCAAACCGCGATGTCGCGTGATGGCATCAACCATTGTAATTTCACCCGATAATCAACTGATGTTGCCCTGTTTTCATCGCAGACAATTGCAAATACCATTGCACAATAACCTGGATGAAATTTGGCTTCATCAAAGGGTAAAATACCTGGCGTGGCAAGGCCGATTATCAGTATGTGCTGGTTGCATCATTAACTGTTATTTTGATCCTTCTTTTTGTTATAAAGTCGACCGATTATTTTTCCAGAGTCTATCGGCAAAGATCAAATATGCATTCGTAAAATACGCTTTACGAAAATACCATCTCTTAAGACAACCAGAGTTGCGGCCGACAAAAGCTATCCTTGCAGAAATAAACGCTAACCACCTACATGAGGCTACTGCATGATTATCTTAGATGCACATTGGCTATGTCCGTTGACCGCTATCATTTTTATTCTATATGCCGAAATCCATTACCGCATCCCATGGCTGCCCAATCGACTCTTTCTAAAAGAACCCGAAATCATTTTCGATGCTCCTTGGCGCATTGAACGCGGTACACCGCTCCCCGTTTTGTTACTGATCAAGGACGCTCACCGCTATCCGATCGAAATGGTTCGTGTAAGAATCACCATACATCAAAATAAACAAATGATCTATACTCATGAAGAGAAATACCCACCTACTCCTATTCGAACAAACTTCTGGCATCATATTTTTACTTGTATTATTCCAGAAAACGTCTCGGGAGTTTTGTATGTAGAGGCACAGATTTTTTATATCCATAATGGCTCTCTAAAAATTGCCACCACGGATAATTACCGCAGGACCAGCCACGCCCCTTTAAAAGTACTTGTGGATGATTGTCGTTTGCCCGGAGAAGAGCAGTATTTTTTTGGAGAATTACATTATCATAGTCATTATACAGATGATCAAGTCGAATTTGGCGCGCCGATCGATGCCGCTCAAATTATGGCAAAAGCGCAGGGGCTTTCCTTCTTGGCCACAACCGATCATTCTTACGATTTGGATGATTGTGTAGACAATTTTTTGATCAACGATGCCAATTTGCCCAAATGGCAGCAACTATTAGCATTCGTGGAGGAGTGGAATCAAAAAAAGCCAGACTTTATTGTTCTGCAGGGAGAAGAACTCTCGGCGGGTAATCGCAAAAGAAAAAATGTGCATTTACTGCTCATTAATAACGATTGCTTTTTCGTCGGCCGAGGTGATTCTGCGGAAAAATGGTTGCAGACCAAACCAGATTGGTCGGTAAAAGAGGTGTTAGATCATTTGGAAGAAAAAGCTTTGGCTTTTGCCGCACATCCTACCTGTCGCCCCTCTATTCTTCAGCGGATGCTATTTAACCGTGATGCATGGTCGGACGAAGATTATCTGCACCCGAGATTAACCGGTATGCAAATCTGGAATGGTCAGCAGCAGTCTCTCCCCACACAGATCGATCTGCAAACATGGATAAAACCATTACTAAAAGGAAAGAGAGCTGTTTTAATTGCGGGTAACGACGCCCATGGCAATTTCAATAGATCGCGCCAAATCAGAATCCCCTTTTGGCAAATGGAAGAGAAGGAAGATCATGTTTTTGGAAAAATTAAAACGGGTATTCGAAAATTCCAGCGAACCATTAACCGAGAGGGCCTATTATCAGCTCTCAAAAACGGCTGTTGTGTGATAACCAATGGCCCTACGATTGATATGCGATTGCTAGGTTCAAACGATGTTAGCTATTTTATCGGCGACATATGCGGATGCGAAGCAAAAGAATTGCAGCTCGAGGCACAATCCTCACCGACGTTTGGCGGAATTGAGGAAATAACTCTTTTTCTTGGTAATAGAGAAGCACAACAAGAAGAACGAAAAATATTCGCGCGCTTGCATAATAGTCCCTATCAGCAAACGATTCGCTGGCCTCATCCAGAACTGCCGAAACATGGTTATATCAGGGCAGAGGTGACAAGCAAAAAAGGATCGCAAAGCTCTCACTGCTTTACCAATCCCATATATTTGGAGGTACACCCAGATTAAAAAAGTTTGATTTTTTTGATGATTCGCTTCAAGCCCCTGCCGAAGATATTTGGTTCGATCTCGATATGACGATCTTCGCCTTCACCAAAACTGGCTACTTTTACTGCTTCTTTGTTTTTGAGAGCCTCATGAATGACAAATCGTTCATAACTACTCATGTGTGGTAGGATCACTTTTTGTCCGGATTGGATGGCTTCCTCTGCTTTTTCTTCGGCGTACCGACGTAAATTGCCAACCGGATAGATGCGAAGTTCGTATTCATCGTCTTCTAGTTTATAGGTTTTTGTTACAATGTTCGGATTACGATCGAAGTGCCGATGAATTTGTCGCCTTTCAAAGGCGTTTAATTTGGTCAAAGAGATGGGAACAATGGAATCTGTCAACTCCGATTCGACTTTTTTAATCAATCTTGTGATTTTTTTGTCTTTTTGAGGATTAGGTCTTTTTCGCATCAGCGCAAACCTCTGTTGGGTTATTACTTATCTAGCACACGACTTAGGGCTGAAATAATTTTCTGGTGTATTCCCCCAAACGGACCATTGCTAAAAGTTATTACCACTGCTTCTGTTTGGATATTTTTAGCAATTTGCTCCACCATGGCATCAATAGAAGACAAAGCAAGAGCCTCTTTACCAGCGGAGCGGAGATCAGTGGCCATTTTTTCTGTAGAGAATACCATCCCCGGAGGGGCTTTTTCTGGTCGATCAACGGGTGCAATTAAGATAGTATCTGCGAGTCCGAAGGCTTCGGCCAGCTCTTGCTGGAAAATATTGCGCCTTGTGGTGGCCGTACGTGGCTCAAATAAAGCCCAAATAGGAGCATTGGGAAATCTGTTACGCAATGCAGCCAGAGTCTCTTTAATGGCAGTAGGATGATGCCCAAAATCATCGAAAATGAGAACGTCACCCACTGTAGCCACCAATTCCAACCGCCGACGGATGCCTTTGAAAGAGGCAAACGCCTCTTGCATGATAGAAAATGGTATCCCGACATGATGGGCTACTGCAATGGCTGCTAAGGCATTTCTTACGTTGTGTAAACCATAGAGTGGCAAGTCCACACTTCCAAATGCTTTGCCCTCTTTGAAAACTTGGAATCTAATGCCTTTGGGATGGGGCATGATCTCTCGAGCTTGCCAGTAACAGGCTGGGGAGAGACCAAACCCCTGTACGGGACAAAAGGCGCGTGCGGCTATTTCGTTAACAGTCTCATAATCCTGGCAGGCCACTAAAAGCCCCTTTCTGGGGATGAGATTGACAAAACGGCGAAAGGCCGTTTTTATTTCTTCCAGGGAGTTATAGATGTCGGCATGATCGAACTCTATATTATTGATGATACCGATGTCTGGCAGATAACGTAAAAATTTCGCAACCTTGTCAAAATAGGCCGAGTCATATTCATCTCCTTCCACTATAATATCTTCGCCTTTGCTCACCTGAGAACCACGGCCGAAATTGTTTGGTATTCCTCCGATGAGAAAGCTTGGTTCTCTTCCAGCGCAATCGAAAATCCAAGCGATCAGCGATGTGGTGGTCGTTTTCCCGTGTGTTCCAGTGATGACAATAGACCGTTTGCCGCGAATGCAAAATTCGCGCAATGCATCAGGTAAAGAGATATACGGCAAATGGCGATCGAGAATCTCTTCCAGTTCTACATTGCCACGAGATATGGCGTTTCCAATCACCACCAGGTCTGGCGGCGGTGACAAATGATTCACATCCCATCCTGTAAAAGTTGGGATGGCTTCTTCTTGCAGGAACGTACTCATAGGAGGATAGATATCCTGATCACTACCATAAACCTCATAGCCCATCTGTTTTAGCATTGCTGCGAAAGAAGCCATTGCGGTTCCGCTAATAGCCAAAAAATAAATACGTTTGATTTTATCTGGGATGAACATTCCTGTACCCATTACGGCCAATTTTCTTGTTTACTTTTAGGAAAATCTTCATCAGAAATGGATGCAACTCCCTCGTCATTGATTAGTAAATTAACGACACTGCCTTTTTTTCCGGCGACACCAACTTCCTTTCCATTAACTTTCATATGAATCCCCCCAGCGTTGCCGATTTTCAAATAGATTTTGCCATGTCCGGTAAAGGTTCGTGTATCCCCTGGAGAGAAAAGCCCTTCTTCCTCCAGGCTGTCATCATATACTATTCTGAGCCATACGGTTTCGGTGGCTCGGAGGTTAAGGGTTATAAGCTCATGCCCGAGGGTATCGGGTAAATTGCTATCAGCGATCGGCAAAAAGTCTTTGGTATCAGGACTGGTAGTCTGCTTGTTTTTGATTATATCGATACCACTCTGTATTTTATTCTCCAACGTTGCCTTTTGTTCAGATGGCCAGAGAAATAGCAAAAGAGTTAATACTATCGCCAAAGAACCGAGAAGGTAAATGTTCATCAGTCCATATGGATTTTGGATGGGCATTTCTCTTTTATCATTCAAATCAGCGCTACTCTCAGATTCGGCTTCAATTAAGCTATGAGGGAAGGGTGTGGTTACTTCCAGTTTTTTTTCTTGTTTCTCCGATTCTTTGACGGTTTCGATTGCGATTGTTTTTATTTTTTCTAATTGATTTGTCATGACCTCCGCGTCAAGTCCGATTTGCTGAGCTATGGTGCGTAAAAAGGCTCTGACATATACGTCAGGTAAAAAATGAAAATGCCCCTTTTCCATCATCTCTATGTAAGAGGGCGAAATCTTCGTCGTATGAGAGAGTTGTTCGATGGTTAGTTGTTTGGCTTGCCTTGCCTCGGCAAGTTGTTTTCCCAAATCTTCTAGAGATTCGACCACTTTTTACTTCTCGCTCAAAAAGTTAGTAACGGTTAGATAAAATTTTGTCAATGGAAAACCGACAACGTTATAAAAACAGCCCTCAATTCTATCGGCAAAGAGGGCGCTCTGATCCTGAATACCATAGGCACCGGCTTTGTCAAGAGGGAGGCCAGTGGCCACATAATTACGGATTTCCCACTCAGTTAGCTCGCGGAAATGAACAGTCGTCATCTCAAAATCGGCGATGTTCTTCTTCGTCTCCGCGCGCACTAAAGCAAAGCCAGTGTAGACTTGATGGCTATTATTGCTTAGCGATTTCAACATCCGTACGGCTTCCTCTTCACTTTGAGGTTTACCCAGTATCTTTCCGTTAAGGACGACGATGGTATCGGCACCGATGATGAGGCCTTTTTTTACCTGGGACGCCACATCCCACGCCTTGGCCATAGCCAGTTGCATGACGTGCTCACTGGGGGAAGCTTTTAATTCCAATTCCTCTGAAATACGGCTCGGTATGACTTTGAATTTCAAGCCGATAATTGACAATAACTGCTTCCTTCTCGGAGATGCCGAGGCAAGGATAATTTTTTCATTTTTTAGTAATGATAGTGGATCCATTATCCCTCACTTTTCATCACTATCCAGAAGAATTGTAAATGGTCCGTCGTTATGAATTTCGACCAACATGTGCGCACCAAAAACGCCACCTGCCACACGCAATGAATAGGTTTGTAATAGGTGAAGCAGTTGCTGATATAATGGCTCTGCAATTTTTGGATCAGCGGCGTAGGAAAAGCCAGGTCGTCGCCCTCGACGGCAGTCGGCATAAAGTGTGAATTGCGAAATCACTAAAAGTTCTGCATCTATTTCGAGGGCAGAAAGATTGGTCTTTCCCTGGCTATCTTCAAAAATTCGTAGATGAACGATCTTTTCTGCCATTCGTCGAATAATCTCTTTATTATCATCTTGTTTTATGCCTACAAAAATTACCAGGCCCTTATTAATCTGAGCAATGACTTTTCCATCAACGGTGACTCGCCCTTCACTCACCCTTTGTAACAGTATCCGCATATCGATCACCATCCCCCGCAATAAATCGCCAAAATGCCGATGAGCATATCGTATTTTAACAGCTCACTGAGGCGGTGCAAAGTGACTGGATCACTCTGCCGCCAAATTTTAATAAGGACATAAAACAAGATGGTATCTACGCCGATGATTACAATGAAGAGATAATATACACCGTAAATATTTAAAAAATATGGTAATAAAGTTGCAATAATCAAGACAATAAAAATCATACTAATAGCAATTTTAGCTGATCTCAGACCATATACAACGGGTAAGGTTTTTGCTTCCAATTGCTTATCCCCTGGCACATCTTCCATATCTTTAAGGATTTCTCGGCCTAAATGCATGAGGAAGGCAAACACTGCGGGGACTAATGCGCACTGCCAGCTGCCAACGGCAACCGCTCCAAAAATAAAAGCCAGGGCGGTCATCACACCAACTGTAATATTACCCCACAGTACGGTCCTTTTTAGTTTTGCACTGTAACCAAAAAGTAGCAGCAAGGCAAAAAAGGCTATGAGGAAACACGTTTGGTTGACAAATAAAGTCAAAAAGAGTCCCATGGTGCCACATGTATTGGCAAACAGTAATGCTTGTCGAGTGGATAACTTTCCGCTCGGCAATGGCCGGTAGGGTTTATTTATTCGATCAATTTCGACATCGAAAAAGTCATTCCAGGCATTAGCCGCTGCAGCTATCATTCCTCCCGCTAAGGAGGCGAGCACAAGCGGTAATTTGATTTCGTCATTACAAATTATTCCGGCCAATAATATAGAAAGGATGCTAATCGTCACATTTAACGGCCGAGAAAGCGTTATATAAGCACTTATCATTTTTGCCTATGTATATGGAGCGGCTACGTCTCTACAAAATTTAGTACTCCAGAGGTAGAGAATCAAGCATTAATTCTATCCTGACCAAAAATGATTCACTGGGTTTTTAGCGATTGGGATCGATCCATCGTTCCCATTCTGGATCGTATAATTCTCCTCTTGCCGTGGAATGAACCAATTCCATTTCTCCTGTTTCTCTTTTATCCACAAAATAAAAATGGATACCGCCCTGTTGAGAAAAATAATGCCAAATTTCATAAGTTCGGTTTTGGTTGCTGAAGGGGAATCGTTCGATTTCATCAGGATTTCCATAGAGCAACAAAATCCTGCCCCTATCTGATTTCCATCCGCTTCGGAATCCCCCTTTGAAATTTTGGTTGGCATATTCCACTCGCGCCAAGTAATCCCGCTTGAACTCATTGTCGGGCGTGTCGGGCGTTTGATCTCTTTTTGCCCAAAATTCCTTGATGAATGTTCTTTTGCCTTGGAGATTCAGTTTTTTATAGGTGTCTCGTTCTTCTTTTGTGGAAATGTATCTTGTATATTCAAACTCTTGATCAATTTCCTTCTCTTGCATAATGGCATAACGATCAGCGTCCAGACCAGGGCTCCCTTTTGAGGGCGAGGACGGCTGTGCCGCTTTTTGAAAAGCCGCTCCACCTTCCGCATAATCCGCTTCGCGATAAACGAAAAATCTACGCGAGGTAGTTACAGAGTGGTTGTTTTCTCGATCGATCACCTCGAGTACCACATTATAGATTCCAGAGACCAGCGTTACCACATTGATCCCCGAAACCTCTACCGCCGTCCGTCCCGGTTTATTCTTAATCTTGGCATCCATGGTTTTCACCAACTTGCCATCGGCATCATAAATTTTATATTGCGTCTGATAAGTTGCGCCGAGCTCGCTGTTAGGAGAAGCAAAATTATAAATTTCTGAATACATGTATAACACGGGCATACCAATTCCATAGATACCTGCAGGATTGGGTATGATACGGAAACCATTTTTAACCATGAAATTATTTGTGGTATCACGTTGAATAAGACCCGCTAATTGGATATCGCTGATCTGCAATTCTTTTTCGTTAAAGCCGGGAAGAGAAACTGAGAACGTGTACTCCCCAGCTGTGGATGGATTATTGGCATCTTGGATTTTTATGGATAGGTTATAAGTACCATTGTCGAGAACAAAATCATTGATACAAAAGAGTCTTTGCCCTTCTAAAATTTCCGATAGGCTGTCTGCTATATTTACATTTTTCCAAGATTTAGTAGCAATCAAGGAATCTTTTTGGAATACGTTGATGGTGGTAATAAATTCGCCCCGATAGCGATCGCCATCTGGGATATAGTTTAATTGTGAGCGATAAATAGCTGCATATATTTCTAAAAAAGTTTGCGTTTCGGAGTATCGGAATCTGGCATAGTCTACAGCAAATCGCATGGTTCCTCTTTCCTCATTGATTTTTTCCTGAAACGCAAACAGTTTCATTCCGCAGGAAAGAGTGATAATATCGAATAAGATGATGTAAAAAAGCGCTGTTTTATATTTCATTTAATGACTCCTATCCGCTCACCTGTGATTCCGACTTTTCCGCCACTAATGGTTCTTTGTCATTATTGCTAAATTTTACCGATACCACTTTGGATATACCTTGCTCTTCCATAGTAATTCCGTAGAGTTGGTCGGCGGCTCGCATAGTGAGCTTGTTATGAGTTACAATAATAAATTGGGTGTTTTTTGCAAATTCTCGTAAGGCGCGGTTAAATCTCCCAACATTTTGATCATCCATAGGGGCATCCACTTCATCGAAAATGCAAAATGGGCTGGGTTTAACCAAATAAATAGCAAAGAGTAGCGAAATAGCTGTCAAAGTTTTTTCCCCACCCGATAGTAAACTCAAAGAGGAGAGCTTTTTGCCACCGGGGTTCGCAAGTATTTCTATCTCCGCTTCCAAGGGGTCGTCTGTTTCTTGCAAAGTTAATGTGGCTTTGCCTCCAGGGAAAAAAGTAGAAAAAACTTTGGTAAAGTTTTTCTCTACCTGATTAAACGTTTCGATGAATTTTTGTCTTGCCGTAGCATTAATTAGGTCTATGGTTTCGTTTAAGTTTTTTCTTGCTTTAATCAAGTCGTCCCGTTGCGCCTGGAGGAAATCCAATCGTTCCTTCTCTTGTTCATATTCACGCAACGCCAATAGATTCACCGGCCCCATTTCTTTTATTTTTTCTCGTAAAATTTCTATTTGCTGTTTTGCTTCCTCCATTTTGAATTCTGGATCGATCGGTTGCGCCTGGATTTTATAATCGAATTCTGTCCACATCCGCGACCGGAGGGTTTCCAGGCGCATATTTAATTCCGAAGCTCGCAATTCCAGTTGATGGACCGCCTCAGACAATTGCTCAAATCGTTGCCGGGCAGCACGGATGATTTTCTCCGATTCGGCAACCTGGGTATTTGTGGCAAATTGCTGTTCTTCTAAATCAGCTAATATTTGTTGCAATGCTTGCCGTTTTAGATTCTTTTCTGCAATTTCTTTGCTGTAGTGTTTGTTTACTTGAATCAGCTCCTCGATTTCATTTTTTGCCCTAATAGCCTCCTCTTCGCGTGAATGAATGACCGACGCCATCTCTTCCATTTGGCGCTGCCAGCCATCCTTCTCTCGCTGGTAGGCTTCCAATTCGCTTTGAAATTTGGCAACCTCTAAACTTATCTCTTGCACTTTTTTACCTGCCAGCTCGAGCTCTTTTTCCAAAGAAGAGGTGTGCTGATGCAAGTCCTCCGCTTCTTGGGCCAATTGGTGTCGTTTGGTTTGGAGATCATCGGCACTAGTCGCTTGCAACTCAAGACTCTGCCCTAAAATATTTATCTCCTCCAACAACTGCTGCCTTTCTTTATCCCGTTTCTGTTTTGCCTGTTCCAGCGCCTGTTGTTCAAAGGAATATCTGCCTAAGATAAGCCGTACGGTCGCAATTTGCTCCTCAATTTCTTTGATGCGTTTTGTAAGCTCTTCCGTCAAAATGGTCTTTTCTTGAATCTCCGTCGCCAGGTTTTGTTTCTGAATTTGTCGTTTTTCTATTGATTGCTGCAGATTTTGTAGCTCTTTTTGTAGGGCATCCAGCTGTTCGAGGCGACCGATATAGCCTGATTGATTTTTGCTTAAGAGCCCGCCACGAAGAATACCGGTATAGCCGAGAACCTCACCCGTCAACGTGACCACATGACAGTGATGTCTTTTTAAGAGATCGTAAACCCTCTGGGCTGTTTGCATGTCTTGAACAACAAGAAAAGCAGACAAAATTGCCTGCACCACAGGCTTGAACCGTTCCTCGTAAGTTACAATCTCATCGGCCCAGCCAATAACACCCAGATCTGTAACTTGTGGTCGAGATGGCTTTTCATTCTCCATTTCATGGTAAGGTAGAAAACTGACGATACCTTTCTTTTCCTCTTTTAAAAGGGCAATACCCGCAAAAGCCATGTTGCGGTTTTCGACCACCAAATAAGTTGCTGCGTCCGCTAATGCGGCTGCGATGGCATTACGATAAGGGGCTTCAACGCGAATAATGTTAGCTAATGGCCCAAAAGTTTTAAAACCAGGAACTTCTTGGGCGGCAAGAAATCTGACTCCCGATGGATAATCTTCAAATGTGTCGATGAGTCGTTTCAACAACTCTGTCTGATGTCCTTTGACCTCAATGGCATTTCGATCCTGGGCCTCAGCCTTTTGTAACGAATCATAGAGGCGTCGTGCTTCCTCATGGTGTTTTTGTGTTTGCGACAGTTGCTTTCTGGTCGCCTCTAACTCGAAAAGGAGGTCTTGTTCATGTTTTTGCTCTTCTGCCAATTGTTGAGACAACTCCTCGGCACGACGGTTATCATTTGCTTGTTCGGATTCCAACTGTTTCAGGCGCTGGTTTAAATTGTCGCCCGTTGCTTTGAGCCGTTCTCCTTCATTTTGTTTTTTGCTCAGAGCTTCGGTGATCTGTAATAGCTGTGTTTCTACGTTGCGGATTAAAGCACGTTTCTCCTCATAAAAAGAGCGGAGGGTCTCGTACTCTTGCTGTAACAGCTGTTGCTGCTCCTTTTTCTGGATAAAGCTATTACGTATTTGCTCGGTGGTCTGGTCAACTTTGGCAAATTGTTTTCTCATTTCTTGTAGGCGGGTATTATATTCTTCTCTCTCTTTCGTAGTGCGAACCGCCGTTTCTTCTAAAAAGCGAATTCTCTCACGATTCACCAAGAGGCGTTCTTCAAATTTTTGGGTTTCTTGATCAATCTCATGGATAATTCTTTGCGTTTCGGACAGTTTTTTCTCCAATTCCAAAAGCTGGGTTCGGGTGGCTTCATAGGTAGCGTCTTCTTTCGCCAATTCAGCAGAAGCCTTTTCCCGTTCATCGCGGAGCTGTTGCAGCTGCGCCTGGATCGGCTCCAACTCGCGAGTCCAGATGCTAAATTCATGGTTGGCGGTGGCAATTTCCAGATTTCGCAACTCGACGGCTATTTCTTGATAACGCTGGGCTTTAGCGACCTGACGTCGCAGGGTTCGCACATTCTTATCGACCTCGGACATGATGTCTTCAATACGAATCAAATCCTTTTCCGTCGACTCTAGCTTTCGCATGGTAGCCTTGCGGCGTAGCTTGTATCGGGTTATACCCGCGGCTTCTTCAAAAATTCGCCGGCGTTCATCCTCCTTGCCATTAAGAATGCGCTCTACTTGTTGTAGCTCTATCACAGAATAGGTATGCGGCCCAGCCCCAGTGTCTACAAATAAATCGAGAATATCTTTCAAGCGACAGGGATTACCATTGATCATATAGACGCTCTCTCCAGAGCGGAACAACCTGCGGGTGATGACCACTTCAGGATAATCTACCGGGAGAATGCCTTTGGTGTTTTCGATCTTTAGTGACACCTCCGCCATGCCTACTGGTTTGGCAGTTGCCGAGCCGTTAAAGATCACATTTCCCATTACTTCGCTTCGTAAGACACCACTTCTTTGTTCTCCCATCACCCAGCGGATGGCATCGACAATGTTACTTTTGCCACAGCCATTGGGACCTACAATGCCTGTAATACCATCATGAAAAACCAACGTGGTTTTGCGGGCAAATGATTTGAAACCGATGATATTTAATTCCGATAAATACACAGGACTCCAGCTACTAATTGATGTTCATTTTCTAAAAATAATAAAGTAATATCCATTTATTCAAAAAGCAAGAATAATTTACAGAACCATCTCCCTTTTTTAATCGTCATAATGATAATTACGCTGTCATCTGTCCACCCTCATTACCCTTAAAGATTTCCATCTGACAATTAAAGACCGATCAATCCTCGATAGTATTCTATATAAGCCAGCAATGCACGGGTATGCTCGAGATATAGACCAACAAGCAGGATTATCAATCCGATAATGGTGATTTGTAACAATAAAGCACGTATCATAGACATTTGTAAAATCTCTTTGAGACCTCGTAACGCCCGACCAAAAAACCAGAGCAGCAACAACGCTAGATACCCCAAAATAAAAGAAAGCAAAGACTCCCTTTCCAGTATTCGAAATAGAACGATTACAAGAGGGATTGCAAAAATAAAATTAGCTGGTACCCAGAAAACAAACGCAATGGCTTGATAGAAACGCAATCGTCTTCGTTGTAAAAGAACGATTAATTTTATTATAACAGCCTGCAAAACCGCTACCACAGTAAGAACCAGCATCATGAACCATAGCGTCGATAGGGGGTCCCAAATGATGCGAATGGCTCGGTCTTTAACTTCCGCATCGTTTAAAACCCAGGTCAATAGTTCATCAAAGTAAATATTTTGCCGAAAATAGAAAATAAAACTCGTTAGAATGGCAGCCACTGTGGTAATAACCATAAACCCCATCAATCCTGTAGGAAATGGGTTTACTTGACGATTTTCATACAGATCAATATAAAAACCATGAGGGTGAAGAAAAACACGCTTTAAATAATTAGCGAAACGTTTATCACGCTTGAGAAAAAGAAGGAGGAGGAAAAAAAGCCCTAAGCCAATGATTTGAAATATCGAAGTGCTCTGAGGGACGAAACCAATGGGAATAATTTCTGGAATAACCGTATGATTATAAATCGCCTTAACTATGTCAAATGAGGGGCGTTTAATATTATCAAGATCAAGTAAACCAGTCCTTTGTTGCCTAGTTGCTGAAACCGGCCCCCAATAAAGATAGGGATGATCGCCTATGAAGTCTCTGAAATCAGCGACGATCACAGCGCTAAGACGTTTTGTCTGTCTTGCCTCAAGCAGCATTGTTTTTAAATTGCTTGCTTGGATGCGTTGGGCGGCGTCGGTATGGTCTTCCCAAGCGGCCAATGGTGTAATCAGTTGTACCATATCCCCTGAACGGATTCTTTGTAGTTGGGGCAGTTGTCGTAGGGCATCGTCCAGCCAAATTTCATGTAATCGGTAGATTGCCAAATTCCATGAATCGTATTGATGGGCTCCTCTTACGCCGATATAAAAAGGTCGATCATCGATGGCGGCCCCGATAGTGTATAGCATTTGGATGAAATTTTTTGTGCGCGAATCCGCTATATTGTACCCACTACCTAATCCCCAGGCGCCCAAACAAGGATGAGCCTTGAAAGCCTCTATTTGCTCAATCAAAGCGGATCGGGCTTTTGAAGGTATGGGCTCTTGGGTAAGGATTGCTGGCGGAAAGTTGCTGATGGGCAAGTCTAACATCACCAACAAACCTAAACGATCACAAACAGTCAAAAAATAATCAGACGGGGACCCAGCCGGTAAGCGTACGGCATCGGCTCCCAGCAGATAGATATTCTGTAGATCCTCCTCAATCTGTTTTCGAAAATCATCCTCCGGCAATTGGAGAATCCGAGGGTCCGCTATCCATTCAATTACCTGTAAAAATATCGGAGTTTCATTTTCTTTTCTTAAAAATTCATTTTTTGAGAAACCTACTTCAAAGGTCATTTGCTCTATAAGGTCATTTTTTCGCATGATCTGCGCTTCTATTCGATAAAGCTGGGGTGCTCGGATTCGCCAGAACCGAATATTCTCAATACTGAAGCGTGTTGTCAGCTCGATGGCATCTTTCTGCTGCCCGACATCTATTACAGAAGCAGGTAATAACGGACTCCGAAAAATGGGAGTTTTTGCATTTCCTGCTTCGAATATTTGTATTTGCCATGTTAAATCATTGATTGCAGATAAAACATCAAGCCATTGGAGGGTGCTTTTCAGTTGCAAACGCACCATTAAGGGCGAATTTGTTAAGATTGAATCATCATACGTTATCGTTAGCTGATCGATATAGATTGACCCTAATGGTAGCAGTTGGATGGGCCGGATCAAACAATTGTCGATGATGGGAATTCCACGATTGCGCACAACCAACGGGATAGTGGTATGGTAATCCGTCCGATTATCCCATTCTATAAGCAGTTCGTTTTTTTCATTGGAAAATACATCTTCTTTTTTCAAATGTAAAGAAAATGGGGTATTACCAGCATAATGTCTATCCAGCAATTTTTTATTGAGATATACCGAACAGACACCATTGACTCCAGGAATAGAGAGGATATACCCATCGGCAATATTGGTGCTATCAATTACGAACAGTTTACGGAATAGGAACACATCCTGTTCATTCAATGTAAAAGGCAAATCGGCACGAAACCAATGCTCTTGTCCACTTTTTCGATATTCCCAATCTTTGTCGAGCAAAATAGGGCGTGGATGCGGGTCTTGATGCTCATAAGCAAGAGGCGATCGATTCACAAAAATATGGGCTTCATGCGCATACAGGCAAGAAATGTAAGTGTTGATGATAAAAAAAAGAATAAATTTTGCTTTTTCACTCATCTCCAACATGTTACCAATCCCAAAATTTGGTTTAAAGATTGCATTAAAATTATCATTTTTTTGGGATATTTCAAATAGAAATGATTGGTAGATAGGAAGGTACATTTTGGAAAATAATGTTGAAATATCATAAAAAATAGCAATTGTTTCGTTTGACAAAATGATTGTTTATTTTTAAATTGGAATGTGTCTCTCAATTTACTCGGAGTCTGTACTGATTGTTTTGTTGAACAAATTTCTTTTTAGCTTAGTGGGTGGAGACATGTTCAGAAGCATTGTTGATACAAAATCCGAGAATGGAAAAAAATAAACTATGCCTGGTTGATTCAATCTATTGTGCCGCGGCAAGGATGCCACATCGAGAGAGATATTTTATTAATACCTAAGATGATCGATTATCCTAATTTTGAGAGGGTTCTCGACTTTTTCAAAGTGGCCTCTTGAGCACCAATCGCTTAATTTAGGTAATAGAATAACATCAAAGAGATTAAAATAACCATATCTTAAGAGTCAATTCTCAATACTATTAAAATAAACCACATGGGAAAAGATCGCCACATGATTGAAGATAAGCTATACACCCTACATCTATTACAAAATCCTATCGCCTATGATTATGTACACCATTTCGATAAGGTGGGGAATTTTTTCTCAGCCAATTATCGTGATTCTGCTACATACAAGTCCTTAATAAAAAATATTCTCACTAAGCATCACTCAGAACGCCAACGTCTGGTAGATATTTTGGTCGATCAAAATAAACACTTCTCCGCCGGCGAAGCCACCCTGCGCCACCTCCATCTTCTGGGTCAGGAAAAAACGCTAACGGTGGTCACTGGCCAGCAGGTGGGGATATTCGGCGGGCCGCTCTACACCCTCTATAAGGCATTGACCACCTGCAAATTAGCCCAACATCTGTCTCAATTTCTCCAACATCCGATTGTTCCTGTTTTCTTTCTTGTTTCGGAGGATCATGATTTCGAGGAAATACGCTGGACAGGATATATAAATAAAAATCATCAATTCAAGAAATTATTTTATGCGCCTTCTTCCAGAGTAGCCAGACAACCCCTATCCGAAATGATCCTTGATCAAAACATCAACCGGTTGATAGAGGAGTTAGAAAGCGATACTTTTTCCAGTGAATTTAAGAGTGAGATCATAGAAGCACTCCGCCAGGCCTATCAGCCAGGCATCGGCGTTCACGTTGCTTTTGCGCGCTGGTATGCCTTGCTGCTGCGCAACTTTGGCATCATATTTTTCGACGCTTCCGATCCGCGAATCAAAGAACTTGCGCTGCCTATTTTTAGAAAGGAATTGTTGGAGAATGCCTCGATTCCTATAATGCTCAACGCTAATAGCCAGTTGTCTTCACTTGGGTACTCTCCACAATTGCCCGTCCATCCCAATCGACCTCATGTATTTATTTTAGATCATGGACGACATAGTCTCCAGCGTGAAGGGCAAAACTTTCGCAGTTTATATGATCATCGTATTTATTCGCCACAAGAATTATTAGCCAATCCACAATTACTCAGCCCCAAGGCCGCGTTGAGACCCATTGTACAAAATTATCTGCTCCCCGTATTGGCGTATGTGGCAGGTCCAGCTGAAATTGCCTATTGGGCGCAATTAAAGGGAGTACATCAAGCTTTCAACATACCCATGCCGGTTGTGGTGCCACGCTCGGCTTTTACCATCATTGAAAAAAAAGTCCAGCGTCATATGGATCAGTTAGGGTTTACGGTAGAAAAACTCTTCTGCGATAAAGAGTCCTTTTTACAAAAGGCTATATATAATGCAGTACCTAAGCCGTTATTGAAGAGCTTAGAGCATATTAAAAATACTCTGGAGCAGGGATGGGTCAAAGTTCGGCAGAATTTGCCTGCCGTTGACCCTACGTTAGTAACTCCTGCAGAAAAAACCGAGCAACAAATGTTGAAGGCTCTGCGTCAATTTGAAAGTAAACTGGCCATGGCAGTCGAGCAGCGAGAACAAATCACACTGGAACGTGTAAGGGTTATATCAGAAACTCTTTTCCCTGAAAACCAATTGCAAGAACGTCAGTTGAATATTACGCCACTATTGTTTAAATATCACTGGTCGGTTGTAAATACCATTTTTGAAAAGATAGATGTATTGAACTTGCAGCATCAAATCCTTATCCTTTAAATGCAATGGAAGGAATGCCATGGATGATTTACTTGATATTTTAGCTTTTGGCGCCCATCCGGATGATGTGGAGTTGATGTGCGGCGGAACCATCATCAAGATGGCGCAAAAGGGATATCGGGTTGGCGTTATTTCGCTAACCGCTGGAGAGATGGGCACTCGCGGCTCCGCCACTATCCGCGCACAAGAATTCGCCAAAGCGGCGCAAATTATGGGGGTGGTCATACATAAAACTCTTGATATTCCAGACAGCGATGTTCACGTCTGCCAGGAGTATAAACATAAAGTCATCCATGAAATCCGCCTTTACCGACCCAAATTAGTCATTGCGCCTTATTGGCACACGCGGCATCCGGATCATGCCAATTGTTCCCATCTTGTCCGAGAAAGCGTTTTTCTGGCGGGGCTGAAAAAGCTGCTGCCAGAACAACAGTCCTTTCGGCCTCTGCGGCTGATCTATTATATGGAACATTTCGAATTCAAGCCGACTTTTATCGTTGATGTGAGTGACACTTTTGACCTCCGTATCAAAGCCATCAAGGCCTATCGGTCACAGGTTTTCACGGGCAATCTCAAAACATCTCAGGTAGATGCTACTTATGTTAGCAGCCAGCAATATTTCCAGTCCCTTTATTATCGGGCGCAATATTGGGGAGGGAAAATCGGCGTCAAATATGGCGAGCCTTTTTACATGCGAGAGGCCCTTCCTGTCTCCGATCCCTTTGGGTTATTGTGCGCAGACGACCACCATTAATTGTCGTTCTTACCGCGGACCTCATGATAAAAACAAATGAAAGCTGCTTGGGTTTTGGCGTAAAAAGTGTGACATCAGCAATTGATAGTTCCACTTTTAAAAAAAAAAGAAATTTTTAAGCAAGTCCTCTTAAAAGGTCTGTGAAAACAAAATATCTTTCCCAAAATGACCCTACAACCCAATCACCTTCGATAGATCAGATAATTGCAATGAGGGCAATTCAAGATGTCTCGTCGCTTGCTCCTTGACAGGACAGATTTTTAGAATTTTTCACACAATCGCAGTATTTTGGTCACCACACATAAACACATGCGCCAGCACTTTAGCATCATCAATCGTATTCTTTATGGAGGCAAATTCATCCGGTTGGTGGGCGGTATCATCCAAGGTAGACCAAACAGCTGCATCATAACCGGCACGACGAAAGATCGCCGCAACGGTACCTCCGCCGATTCCGACGCACTTGGCCTCCAATCCCCTAATCGCTTCAATGGCTTTCTTCAAGGCGATCACCCCGGCAGAATCTTCTTTGGTGGGCGGCGCAGCCTCGGCATATTGGCAAGGCTCCAAAACAATTTTGACGCCAAAGGTGTTTTCTATTTCATCGGCCATCTCCCGAATTTTCTTTTCTACCATCTGCAACGGATATTGGGGTAAGACCCTGGCGTCTAGATAAAAAATGTCCTCCGGCGGAATGGTATTGATATTGGGCACATTCGCTTCCTTCTTGGTGGGTTCAAAGGTGCTCTCTGGGGGATCGAACAAGTCATTTTTCGCAGCAAATATTTCTTTTAGGCGATCTAATTTTACAGTGAGATGAGCCGCCGCACGATGGGCGTTAATGCCCAAGCCGGGCGTCGAAGCGTGACATTGCTTGCCCAATACTTTTATTTTCAACCAAAGAATACTCTTTTCAGCAATTTCGATTTGCTGACCCAACGCATCTCCCGCATCCGGCACGATAAAAAGATCTTTTGGACGAAATTCATCGCCATGTTTATCCATCAGATATTGTAAACCATATTTACTTCCGGTTTCCTCATCGGCAACGATAGCCAGGCCAATGTTATAGAGAGGTTTGATGTTCAACCCTTTAATGGCTTTTAAAGCCAACATTGCGGAAATCAACCCCTGGTGGTTATCTTCTACCCCCCGACCGATGAGACGATCCCCTTCTACCCGTAATGTAAAAGGATCTCCACTCCATAATTTTAAATCACCAGGCGGAACCACATCCAGATGAGCCATGACCCACACCGTTCGATCGGTGTGTTCACCAAAGTATTTTGCTAAAAGATTAGGCCGATATCCGCAGGACACGCGCGGATCTGGTGCATTCAGTTCTTTGATCTCATCCACCCCTATTTGCTGCAAAAGTCCTTTAACATATTCAGCTTTGTCTCTCTCGCCTTGGCCGCCATTTTCCGGTGCCAAGGCAGGAATGGCCACTAATTTCCGCTGTATTTCGATGACTTTTTCTGGGTAAGATTCTAAACACTGCACTATTTGGCTAAGCGGCTTGATTGTTTTCATCTTTTCGTCCTTTTCTGATGGTTATTATATGAGATTATATTGAATACTGTTTTTTAAATTTGAAATTCCCTCTGTACCTTCATTGAATAAAAGATCTAATACACAAAGATCTGCTACAAAACCGGAAAATTGTTGATGATAAGGAATCGGTATATAGTTCGTTGCCATAATTTTTTTGCCCGCCGCTTTGATTTTTTCGACGTTCAACAACGCTAACTGATGTTGAGGGATAAGGTAAGTGTCACATTGATGAGCCTTCATCCACGCAAGCACTCGATCCGAGCGATCGGCAAATGCATGATCTAACGTGCTGGCAAACACGACTTGCGCCTTACAGGCAATATACGAAAAACAAAACTCTATGGTTTGCATCAAAAGGGGTAATAACCATTGGGCATGACGATTTTTACGATAAAATTCCTCAAGGGCATCTGCGAACCAATAAAAATAGGGACTATTATTGTAATTAAGTTGGATGGTTCGCCAATGTTTAGTGGTCCAAGGCTGTCGGGCATCGATGCCTTTCTCTGATATTTTCTGATTGTTTTCTCTGTTGCCTAAAACAGGTATGGTGAGCCAGTGCTTGCCGTTACTCGTTTTTATGCTTGTACGATGGGATGGGCTATGCTTATTAAATTTGAAGGTGTCGGCAATGACGATGATGTCAGCCATAACCAGACGCGCGCATTCTGAAATGGAGGGGAAATAACTGGGGATCAGGACATATAAAATCATCTTCTCACTTGCGATTTTTGTTCAACTTTTGATAATTTGGCTAAATTATCGTACAAATTCAATAATTTTTTTTCCTCTTTCTCCCAATTAAATTTTTCATAGACAATCTTGCGTCCTTGTTCACCCAATGTGCGTGCTATGTTAGGATTATTTAACAAATAGAGGATGGCATTGACAAATTCTTCTGGCTGATTGGGCGGGACCAGGATAGCCCCTCCACATTCCGACAATAATGGGCGTAATCCCGGCAAATCACTAGCTACAATGGGTAGGCCACAGGCCCAATATTCAAACACCTTATTTGGATAGCAACTCATGTCCATCTGCGGGTTAGGTTGCCATGGTAGAATTGCCACTTTAGATCGGTATAAAAAAATCGGTACCTCCTCATGAGGCACCGGTGGATGAAACTCGATGATATCATCAACCGCTCGGTTCTTTGCGTATTCGCGGACGTGTTCTTCTACAAAAGGTTCATTAAAGGCGCCAAGGCACAATAATTTTATATGAGGATAGGATTCACGCAGCATCGCCATTATCTCTACCATTACTTTTGCCCCACGGGCAATACTCAGTCCTCCGAGATAAACAAGTTGTTCTTGGCGGGCGATTTGAGAGTTGTTAGGCTGGCTAAAGTTGGCAAGACGGGGGAGATTTCGAATCAAACTTGTATGGCATCCATGGGCTTGGAAATACTTTTGTTGTTCTGGCACAACACAGATCACATGAGCTAAACGGCGGGCGAGAAATGGCTCTATTTTGGCAATTAAGAGGGAAATCAACGGCATCCACCATTTGGGATACCAAACCCTCTCAAAAGCGGCAACACGATAATTTTCATGACAATCATAAATAACCTTGGCGCCTGTGGATATTTTTAGCAGATAGCCGACGGGCAATAACTCGAGATCATGAAATTGGAATATATTGGCTCCGATTCTTCTACAATAAAAATAAAATTTGAAAACATCTAAGAATCTTTTCCATCGGTTGGTTGGGATAGGCACTCCCATAATCATCACGCCGTTAAGGTTCTTTTTGCGGAAGGGGGCATGGGTCAGAAGGATGATTTTATAACCAGCGGAGGAGAGGGAAATAGCCTCGCGATGATAAATCCTTACGTCAAACGGTTTATGGACAGTTGAAAAATGACAAACGGAAATATGTTTTTTACTGTAATTTTCACTATCCAATACTTGGATACGTTCGAACATGATCAATCTAACACCATGCTAAGGCCAATACGGTGCCTTTCCTTGTCGATACTAATGACTTTGACTTCGACGATATCACCAACGGAGACATAATCCAAGGGATTCTTTACGTATTTTTTCGCCATTTTGCTCAGATGTACCAGGCCATCTTCTTTTACGCCGATATCTACAAAGGCACCAAAATCGACCACATTGCGCACGGTACCCTTGAGAACCATCCCAACTGTCAGGTCATCAATAGTCAGTACGTCACTGCGCAGAATGGGGGCCGGCATGGTGTCTCGGGGGTCGCGGTCGGGCTTTTCCAGACTGTCGATGATGTCCTTTAATGTTTCGGCTCCACAACCACATTGTTTAGCGATTTCTTCAATGGGTTTCTTCATCTGCTGCAATCGTTGGCGAACTATTTTCCCATCGGCTTTTACTTCGGAGATGGAGAGGTTCAGTAGCGACAGCAGCTTTTCGGCGGCCGGATAGGATTCGGGATGGACCGCTGTGGAATCGAAAAAGACTTCTCCATCGGGAATCTTCAAAAAGCCAGCAGCCTGGAGAAAGGCGCGATCGCCCAGTCCTTTCACCTTTTTTAATTCTTCACGGGTTCTAAATTTTCCATGTTCGTCCCGATATTTCACGATGTTCTCGGCCACTCGTTCATTAATGCCGGCGACATACCGCAAAAGGGATACAGAGGCGGTATTGACATTTACGCCCACCTGATTGACACAGGACTCCACAACCTGATCCAATGCATGGCTCAATTTGCCTTGATCGACATCGTGCTGATATAAACCGACGCCGATAGATCGTGGTTCGATCTTCACCAATTCCGACAAGGGGTCCAATAACCGCCGAGCGATGGAAATATTTCCACGCATGGAAGCATCGAGCTGTGGAAATTCCTTCTTCGCCACGGCAGAGGCGGAATAGACCGAAGCGCCTGCTTCGTTGACGATGGTATAATGGATCTTATCTTTCAATTCAGAGATCGTCTCCGCGACCAATTTTTCTGTTTCTCTGCTCGCCGTGCCATTTCCGATAGCGATGATATCTACATGATAATCCTCGATAAATTCCTTGAGTGTTTCTTTGCTCTCCTGCCATTGGCGTTGTGGATCGTGAGGGAAAATAGTCGTCCCTTCTAAATATTTTCCAGTATGGTCGATGACCGCAATTTTGCAGCCCGTTCGATACCCAGGATCGATGCCCAAGATGATTTTATTGCGCAATGGTGGGGTCATGAGTAAGGCGCGCAGATTTCGTGCAAATACCTGGATGGCATGGTCATCGGCACGTTCCGTCAAGATATTACGCACTTCTCGTTCAATGGCTGGAGCAATCAATCTTCGATAAGCGTCGGCGATGCTTGCCTTTAGATATTCGGTAAAAATCCTCTTGCTGTTGCTGATGATTTGTCTTTCTATTTCCCCGATGATCTCTCGTTCCGGCGCTTCGATCCAAACCTGGAGGAATTTTTCTCTTTCTCCACGATTAATGGCAAGTATCTGATAGGGTAATAACCGCGAAATGGGTACAGAGAATTTTTTATATAATTCATAGTCCTGGCAATTATTAATATCTTTAGCTTCAGAGGTAAAAAACCCCTTGGCAAGAGTCATTTCTCGTACCTGTTTACGTATTTCAGCTGATTCGGAAATGACCTCCGCAACAATATCCTGAGCGCCAGCCAGCGCTTCTGCAGCGGTATAAACCTCTTTTTGTGGATCGATGAATGTTTGCGCATACTCCTCAGGTTGCCCTGTTTCAATCTTTTGATCGAGAATCACTTGCGCCAGTGGTTCCAGCCCTTTTTCTTTGGCAATGGTTGCGCGAGTGCGCCGTTTTGGTCTAAATGGTAAATAAAGATCTTCTAATTCCTGAAGTTTGAGCGCATTTTGAATTTTTTCTGCCAGCTCCGGGGTTAATTTCCCTTGTTCCTCTATGCTTTTGAGGATCGTCTCCTTGCGTTGCTGTAGGTTACGCAGATAGGTTACACGATCCTGGATCTGTCTTATTTCATCTTCGTCGAGGCTGCCGGTCAGCTCTTTTCGATACCGTGCGATAAATGGCACAGTGTTTTCCGCATCTAATAGGTCGACGGTGTTTTTTACTTGTTGCCATTGAATTCCTAACTCTTCGGCAATGGTCAATAATATCTTATGGTTATCCAAGGTCAATTCCTTCGCTTGTTATGGCTTTTTGTATTGATAGTGGAAAATTATAAAAACTCTTGAAAAAAAGAGAGCATCTATTTACCTTTAAGTAACCATCGAACCTTTCAAGGGGAGGTAAAGGATGCTCTTAAATAAATGTAATAGAAAATATGATCAATGTCAACTATGATTGTACACACAAGTATGGTAGCCGAAGAGTTATTTGTAGGAAATTATGTGAACTTACATGATTGAATAATCCAAAGAGGAGAAAAGATGTCACCGAAAGAAGATAAGATGATGAAATATTTAAAGTTGGCCATTTGGATTTTGGCAGCGGTAGCTTTGATTGTGGTGGTTGCTTCGGGTATTAAATATACTTATAACAAACGTTATATACGCAAGATTACTGAATTGGAAGAAGTGATAAAAGGCATGAGGTCAACGATGAATGTAGAAACCCTTCGGCAATATAACATCCAGAGAATTATAGCGATCATCGATCAATATAATCGGATGCTGCCGACAGCGGTCAAGTACGAGATTGCGCAGGAAATCTACGATGCTATCCTTCGTTTCCGTAATTTGGATGTTGATCTGTTATGTGCATTTATCACCCGAGAGACCAACGGCACTTGGAATCCGGAGATGGTCTCCAGTTATGGTGCCATGGGATTGATGCAGATCATGCCGACAACAGGTGTGTATCTTGCAAAATTTGAGAATCTGACGTGGGTCTCACCCGACGAAATTTTACTGAATCCTGTCTATAATATTCGCCTTGGAGCTAGACATTTATCTGCTCTTATCGATGCCTATGATGTCGATGGAGCCATGGCGGCGTGGGATGTGGGTGATCGTCGCGCTGCATTGTGGATAAAAAGCGGTCGCCGCAGTGGTATTCTGCCAAGGGACACGATGACTTTTATGGCTGAAGTGCTAAGACAATATGAACAAATGAAGGAGTTTAAAATATAAGAAAAAACTTGTGGGATGCGGTTTAGTTGAAGAGGGCGAATAGATATCAATGAGAAGTAGCATCGCATTAGTTACTGATTTGTAGATTTTCTCAGCAAGAAGCTAAAGCGGGAACCTTGGTTAAGAGTGCTTTGCACCACCATTTGACTTCCATGGGCCTCGACGATATGTTTTACAATGGCCAACCCCAATCCTGTACCGCCAACGGCGCGACTGCGTTCTTTATCCACACGGTAGAATCTTTCGAATATGCGCGGCAGATGCTCCTCGGCAATACCCCGTCCGGTGTCTTGAACGTAAATTTCAACATGATGGGCAGATTCAATATACCCTACCATGACCTTTCCATTGGGTAGGTTATATTTGATGGCATTATCGATCAGATTCAGTAAAACCTGGGTGATGCGATCCACATCTCCGATGGCATAAACTATATGATCCGGCGGTGTATTTTCAAGCTTAATCGAAACATTGTATTCTTTCGCTTTGTTCTGCATTTCTTCAACCTGCTTTGCGAGCAATTTGTAAACATCGAAAGGACGAAAAATCATCTTCATCTCTCCAGATTCGATGCGAGAGATGTCAATAAGATCTGTCAGCAAATTGTTGAGTCGCACAGATTGCTGATAGGCCTTCATCAGAAAATCCTTCTGTAGTGTGGGGTCCGGAAAGGCATTATTTAGAAGTGTTTCCAGATATCCTTGCAGGGTGAAGATGGGCGTGCGCAGCTCGTGAGAGACGTTACCCAAAAATTGAGTTCTTACTTGCTCCAATTTACGCATTTGCACTAAATCGTCTCTCAATTTGTCGAGCATCTTATTGAGTAATTCCGCCAATTGGCCAATTTCATCGTGACTGTGAGGTTGAAAGTGTGCTTGTAGGTCACCATGCTCGACTTTTGCGGCGACCGTCGCCATTTTTTGAATCGGAGAAGATAAACGATTGGCAAGCCAAAAGCTAAATGTTCCGATGAGCACTAAACCTAATGCATTGGCGAGCAAAATCTTTATTCGTAAATCATTAAATTGCTGCTCGATGAACGAAAGGGGATATGCAATGCGAATATATTTTATCTGAAAAGATGGCTCAGGGAAGGAAGGAGGCAGTTCTCTGGCTGCGTAATAGTAAGGCATATTCAAGGTGGTGCTGAATCGTTGTTGAAAACCAAAACCTTGTTTTTGGGCCTGAATGATTTCGGGACGATTGAGATGATTATCCAGAAATTTCAAAGAATCCATTTTGACATCGGAATCGAATTGGACCGTACCGCTACTATCAATTAAAGTCAATCGATAACCTGCGGCTCTAGCGAACTCGCCTAAATACTGATAAGTGGAGGAGATGGAATGATCCGTTATTTTAGGATGCTGTAATAAAAGCGTTACCTGGGATAATTGAGATTTAATAAAATGGGTGAGTCTACTTTGAAAATATTTTTGCATGCTCAAGACGGTGAATATACTTCCCATGGAACTCATAAAGAGAAGTAAAATGAGCTGAATAGCGGTAAGTTTATATTTAAGAGAAATTTTCATAGTCGGCAATTTCAGGAATAAAGCGATAACCAACGCCTTTGATGGTTTCGATGTGGTGCATGTGGATGGGCCCCAGTTTTTCGCGAATCTTGCGAATGTGGACGTCGATGGTGCGATCGATGACTACTACGTTTTCCCCCCAAACGTGGTCGAGCAAAAATTCGCGCTTGATAACACGCCCGGGGCGTTGGGCTAAGAAAAATAAAATTTCGAATTCTTTTTTCGTCAGCGAAACCTTCTCCCCCTCAACGATGACGCTGTAGCTGTCGGGGTCGATGACGAGATTGCCATAGCTGATCTTTTGCGCTGGTTGTTCCATCCTCATGGTACTTTTACGTAAGGCCAATTTTACTCGCGCCAGTAATTTGCGCATGCTGATGGGTTTGACAATATAGTCATCGGCACCCAATTCTAAACCAAGCACCTCATCAATTTCACTGTCTTTTGCTGTAAGAAAAAGAACCGGGATGTGCTGGGTCATTGAGTCTTTGCGTAATTCTTTAAGCACCTCCCAGCCATCCATACCAGGCAGCATGACATCCAAAATAATCAGGTTGGGCCGAAGACGTTTTGCCAGTTTTAATGCTGTTACCCCCTCTGCCGCGACATGGACTACATACCCTTCTACTTCTAAATTGAATTTTAGCAGGCTGAGAATATCCTGTTCATCATCTACCACTAAAATTGTTTTAGACATATCCATCTTTTTTCGACCTGAGATAATAGAAGAAAATTTTCTATAAATAAAATATAGCCTTTTTTAATCAATCTCAAGCTTTTTTCACCTTTGCAACCTTTTATTGTTAAAAAATAATTACAATTCGCATTAATATATTAAAAGTGTATTAGCCTTTTATGAAGATATGGTTAAAAATGTGTGTAATTTTAAGTAAATATCTATTTAAAATGAATATAATAGTTTCTTTCTATTGTCTTTATACAAGATTATTAAACTTTTAGCAAAGTTTAGGTTTTTGAATGAGAGTTTTTTTCTTAAATCTATAAAAATCGGTTTACCATACCTAAGGAGAGGAGACTATGCGAATTATCTATTTTTCCGATAGCTTGCCACCGATCATCGACGGTGTGACCCATACATTATGCCGTTTGGTCGATACGCTCGAAAATGAAAAAATCGAATATCGATTTGTTTCGCCTTGTATTCCGGAGAAGAATATTGGATGGAGAGATAAAGTATATTCCGTAAAATCTTTTCCTTTTCCATGGTATAATTATTATCAGATCGGCCTACCTTATTTTCAGGGATTAGAGGCTGAATTAAATAGCTTCCGTCCGGATATGGTTCATGTGGTCAGTCCGACATTATTAGGAATGTATGGTATTCAATATGCTAAACGGAGATCAATATCCGTAGTATCCAGTTATCATACTCATTTTGTCTCCTATTTTTCATATTATGGATTTTCTCGTTTAGAGAGATGGGGTTGGAATTTTTTACAGTGGATATATAATCAATGTGATTACACCTTTGCTCCATCCACCAGTGCTGTTGATGAATTGAAAGAAAAGGGTATAAGAAATGTCGGATTATGGCAGAGAGGGGTTGATCTTAAGGAGTTTTCTCCTTCATTTCGAAGCCCAGAATTGCGGAGGAGTGTCGCTGCTGCTGAGTTGCCAATCTTACTTTATGTGGGCCGACTGGTCAAAGAAAAAGACCTACATGATTTGGTCGGCGCAGCTCTGCTGCTTAAAGAATGGGGGCATCGTTTTAAATTAGTATTCGTTGGCGATGGTCCAATGCGCCATCAATTGCAACAGCAACTACCTGATGCCCATTTTACCGGCTATCTTCAAGGCAGAGATTTGGCTCAATGGTATGCCTCAGCCGATTTATTCGTTTTTCCTTCTTCCACCGAGACGTTCGGAAATGTTATCTTGGAGGCTTTTGCTTCAGGGTTGCCCGTGGTTGCGGTAAATCAAGGTGGCGTCACTAATTTGGTAACAGCTGGTGTCAATGGATTATTGGCTAAACCTCACGATCAGGAGGAGTTTGCTCACCATATCGAGGTGTTTTTAAACGATACTGCGTACAGAAAATTTCTATCCCAAAAAGCCCAAAACACAGCAAAACAGTTTGATTGGCAATCTGTTAATAAAAAATTAATTGATTCTTACCACCAAATAGCCGACAGGAAAAAATCTCTTTAGTTCATTTTTTCTATTTTATGGGAGACATTAATAGTTCTATTTTGTTCTACAAAGGGAGAGGGGGTTTTTACAGAGAAACGAGTTTATATGCTATGGAGTGTGTAAGAAGGAAATATTCAAAAAAGAGTTGGTAGTAAAATTATTTTTTATTATTTTTCAAGTAGGAAAAATTTTGCACTCATTTGACAAGACTAATATTCTGGAGAATATAAGCGTCTTTGACACTCACAAGAGAAGAGAAAAACAGTTAAAGACAATTAATTTAGAACCCGACATGTAGCAACAATAATTTCTTATATTTTTGCGAATTAAATAGGAATGGGTATATAATGAAAGAAATAGACATCAGGGCCACGATCGAGCAAAAAAATCCTGAATTCTTCAAAAAGTATCCTCATTTTCTAAGTAGCCTTTTCATTAAAGGACTCGAAAGGATAATCAAGGTTGAAGAGATCAACGCCTTTCTAAGGAAACATGGGCATGTTCGTGGTATTGCTTTTATTGATGAATTATTCGAGGCGTTGGATTTTACTTATATGGTTTCTCATAAGGACATTCACAAAATACCCGCAGAGGGGAGGGTTATCTTAGTGGCTAACCATCCGTTAGGAGCGCTGGATGGGTTATCATTATTGAAGGCGGTCAGTGAAGTCCGTAAAGATGTTAAAATCATTGCCAATGATGTACTGATGAATTTAGAGAATCTTTCCGATTATTTTCTTCCGTATGATGTGTTTACGCACAGGATGCAAAAAGCGCAAGTGCAAAGGATTGCGCAAGCCTTGCAGGACGAGCAGGCGGTGATTTTTTTTGCTGCTGCAGAAGTATCCCGTTTGGGGTGGAAAGGAATCAAGGATCCGGCATGGTTAAATGGGCCGGTTTTCTTTGCTAAAAAGTACAAAGTTCCCATCCTTCCTGTGTATTTTCGTGCAAAAAATAGTTTTCTTTTCTATCTAGTTTCTCTTTTTAGCAAAAAGTTGTCTATGTTTTTACTGCCGCGCGAGATTTTTAAGAAACGGGGCAAAAGTATTCGTATGATCATCGGTGATCCCATTCCCGGCGTGGTATTTAGTTCAAGTTTTATCAACACCAAAACCGCCACAAAATTGCTTAGACGCCACACTTATCTCATCGGAAAGAAGAAACCGGGTGTTTTTAAAACAGAAAAAACCATCATCCATCCTATCAATCGTAAAATCATCAAGAAAGAATTACAAGATTCAATATTATTAGGCGAGACCAGCGACAGAAAGAAAATTTACTTGGTAAAATTTGATCAAGCACCTAATGTTTTGCACGAAATCGCCCGATTGCGCGAGTTAACATTTCGTAAAGTAGGAGAGGGTACGGGACTAAAACTCGATTTGGATCGATTTGATCGTTATTATCAGCACATTGTGCTTTGGGATGATGATGAATTAGAAATTATTGGTTCTTATCGCATCGGCAATTGTAGAGAAATTATCGCTAGTCACGGTATTGAGGGTCTGTATACTTCCACCTTATTTCGTTATTCGGAGAAAGCCTTACCCATGCTGGAAAAGGGATTAGAGCTTGGGAGAAGTTTTGTGCAAATCAAATATTGGAAGAGCAACGCTCTCGATTATTTGTGGCAGGGTATTGGCGCTTATGTATCACAAAACCCTGAGGTAAAATTTTTGTTTGGCCCTGTGAGTATCAGCAATAACTACACCGAAGAAGCGAAGGATTTACTGGTTTATTTTTATAAAAAATGGTTTCCAGGGGATCGCTCCTTAGCACCGCATATCAGTCCATATATTATTTCGAGCAAACGTGAAAAGGAACTGAAACAAGTATTTGACGGCGAAGATATGAAGCAGGACTTGAGAAAATTAAAAGAGTCTTTGCGCGTACTTGGTTTCACGATTCCCATTCTCTACAAACAGTATTCCGAACTGTGTGAAGAAGGCGGAGTGCAATTCATCGATTTTGGAGTTGATAAAGATTTTGCTGATTGTATCGACGGTCTGATTGTCGTTAATATGGATTACTTGAAAGAGAACAAACGGCAACGTTATCTGAAACCCGTTTCGGAAAAAGTTACCCTGTGAAATTTTCTCATTATCACAGGAAAACACAAGACGGATGAATAATTTGTATTGACATTTTTTGCTTCATATATTAATTTTATATGTAAAAGGGGTGAAGAAGCTATGGTATTTTTTCAGCGTTCTCGCCCTTTATTACAGATATTTCTTAAATCTTATGAAAAGACCAGGGAATGATAATTGCGAAAACACGTTTTTGAGAGTGTAATATTTTTATTTCTCCTCTTTTGTCTCCAGAGCGAAGCACAAGAGCCATCAACGCGACCCACTTATCATCCGAAGGAACGGAGATTAACAAAAACATCCATTGATGATTTCTGGCATTTTCACAACGTTGGCAATTTGGGATTGACCGTTACCAATTATGGTGTCATCGGAGAGGGTTATAACAATCCTAATCAACCTTCCTGCCTTTATAAACTCCATTCTGATAATGAAAGAGAGCAAGTGGAGCATATGTCCTATGGTGGATTATGGGTCGGCGGGCGTGGGGGCGCTGATGGTGGTATCCATGTTTCCACTGCCATTGTTGATGGTGTGTTTAAAGCAGGCGAGGAGGGTTTTGAATTTACTAACACCAGAGAAAAAGGTGACACGATAAGAATTCGTTCCACCATTGTCACCTCACCTTATTTTTCACCCGATGCCGTATCGCATCAAGATTTTATTGCCGATTTCACCGATGTCAATCTGCGCGTGCCTGGTACCGATTTTGAGATACCCAATCATACGCCCTTGGGCATTAATGTCCATCTTGAATCCTATGCCTGGAACTATCCTTACACCGATGCTTTTGTGATATTGAATTATACCATCACCAACGTTTCACCTTATCCCATAGAGGAGGTGTACGCAGGGTTATGGACAGACGCTGCAGTGGGCAATATGAATTATACTAGCATCTATGAACGAGGTGGAGGGTGGACATGGTATGACAATTTAGCGGGTTTTGATCAACCCTATAAGATGGGGTATCAATACGATGTAGATGGCGATGATGGTTTTGCCGAGAGTTATTTTGGCGTGCGTTACTTGGGCTCTTCTGGCCGTCAGGATTTGGTCAACGTCAATTATGATCAATGGCGATGGTCCACATCATCGTCGTTAGATTTTCCGGACTATGTTATGCCCGTGGATGATTTGGGTAGATATGCCGTCATGAAAGGACGCCATACGGGCCTTTATTTCAATCCACCCACGGCTGGTGGCATCCCCTCCGATCCTGCTTATAAGGGAAGTTGGATGGTTGTGCTAATGGCTGGGCCTCTGGGGAATTTGCAACCAGGTGAATCACTCAATGTGGTCTATGCGATTGTCTGCGGATTCTGGGCAACTAAAGAAGAAAACGATACTCCAGCGCGACGAGCTAATCTTCGTCTCAACTCCGAATGGGCGCAAATTGCTTACAATGGTGAAGATGTAGATGGAGACGGCAAGCTGGATCCCAATGAAGATGTCAATGGCAATGGGATTTTAGATCCGGGCGAAGATGATTATCGGCCCGATTTAGATTTGAGTGGCAATGGCCGCTGGGATCCGGGGGAGCCGATATTTGGTGACGGTGACGGCCATTTAGACATTGAAGAAGATGTATATGTCAATCCGCTCAAAGGTATTCAGGCAGGCAATGGTGTTATCGATCGTTATATCCTGCCCAGTCCGCCACCCTCCCCCAATCTGCTAGTGGTGCCGGGTGAAGGGCAAGTCACTTTATTTTGGGATGATTTGCCTGAGTTTTATGAAGATCCCATCACTCGTGAAATGGATTTTGAAGGCTATCGCATTTACAGCGCTCCAAAGACTGCTTCCACTGATAAGGATCATACTTTATTAGCGCAATTTGATAAGGTCAACAACCTCGGTTACGACACAGGATTTGAGACCATTCGCCACGACACGGTCATCGCTGGCCATCAGTACCGTTATCGTTTTACCAATAAAAATTTGCTCAGCGGTTGGCCGGGTCGATACTGGTTTGCTGTCACAGCTTTTGATAGGGGAAACCCAAGGAATCGTCTTCCCAGTCTTGAAAGTTCCATCCTGGAGAATAAAACCTATGCTATTGCAGGTTCTCCACCAAGGCCGACCAATACAAAACTACCCGTGGGGGTTTTCCCTAACCCGTTTCGTGCGCAAGCGCTATGGGATGGCGACGGTGATCGCGAGCAGATGCTATGGTTCTATAATTTACCGGCAAGAGCCAGAGTGCGCATTTTTACCCTGGCAGGCGATCGGGTTGATGAATTTTTACATGAAGCCAATAATTATCGTGGTGAAGATGTCCAGTTGATGAAACAAAAAATCGGCGGGAGCAATACTGTTTTACCTGGTGGCATGCATGCTTGGGACCTCATTTCCGCCTATGATCAGGCAATTGCCACAGGCTTATATTTATTCAGCGTCGAAGACCTGGAGACAGGTACCATACAAACCGGCAAATTTGTAGTTATAAAATAGTTTGAATGGCATATGACCGAAATAATACAAAGGGTTATTTTGAATTTTATTTACTGAAGCTTGCGGCATCTCGGTTTCGTGATATAAACAGGCCATTGCAGCAATAGAGTTTGAAACGTTCTCCTCAGTTTGTTCTGCGGACGAAATATTTTTACAATTTATTAGTTTTTGTTGATATAGATAACAGGAGGTCACATGGCTAAATGGTTACAAATTTTTATCGTTTTAATTATCACCCACATGGCCTGGGCGCAGATAACCCCCATTCGTGATATTCAATACACATCGCTTCCGAATGGAGATTCTCCTCTCCGTGGGCAAATTGTAACCATCTCTGGCATCATCACGGGTGAGACATATGCCTTTAACGGCAACTATTATTTTATCCAAGACGCCAATGAGCCATGGTCTGGTATTAAAGTGGTGGATAGAAATCATTTTGCGGCACAGGGGGATAAGGTGACACTCACCGGAACCGTAGTAGAGACGGATGGTTGCACGCAGATAATCAATGTCACAGCTTTTCAGATTGACTCCACAGGTATCACCAGAATTATCCCAGCCTCTGTTGCCACTGGTGATGTGGGCACAGGAGGCCCATTGGCCGAGGCTTATGAAGGATGTTTGGTTAAAGTACAAAATGTTAATATCACTAGCCCCGATTTAGGAGATGGTGAATGGATGGTTGACGACGGCAGTGGTGGTTGCAGAGTGGATGATGAGGCAGCGTATTATTTCGATCCTAAAAAGTACAAGGCCGCCAAGGCTATAACTGGAATATTGGATTTTACACAGAGTCATACGAAGATATTGCCACGATTAGCTAACGATATTATCGAAGAAGGCCCATATACCCGCATTCAACGAATACAGCAAGTTCGCTATAGTGATTTATTGAAAACCCCCATAGACAGCAAATCGGATTGGAGTTATATGGTGGATGAAAACAATCCCTCACGTGGCGATACAGTAACGGTTCGAGGCATTGTCACCATGCCAACGGGATTGAGCTATGCTGGCCGTGGTATTAAATTTATTTTCAGTGAACCGGAAGGTGGCCCGTGGTCGGCTATTCTCTCTTATCATCCTGATTCTACGGCGTATCCAACTCTCTTTGAGGGAGATGACATCGAAGTGACAGGATATATTGGGGAATATATAACAGCACCAGCCAATATGACAGAATTTTGGATCACCAGTCCCATCAATATCCTAAATGCTGGCCTGCCAGTACCTCCCGCCGCGTCCGTCCGAACAGGTGACCTTCGCCTTCCGATTACAGCTGAACAATGGGGTAATGTGGTGGTAAAAATCCAGAACGCGCGAGTGAAAAAGAACAATCTCCAGTATGAGTTGTTTTCCATCGACGATGGCAGCGGCGCGGTTTTGGTCGACGACGATTCGGATAGTTTATATCGCAAATACACCCGTCCACCTGCAGGCACCAAGCCTTTACCCAAACCAGCAGTAGGTACGCTGGTGGAATCAATTCAGGGTTGGGTATACCATCATTACGGCAGCTATGCCGATTCCTCCACCTATAAATTGGAGCCGCTCTATCTCCGAGATATCGTCTGGGGTACAGGTCCTCCTGTCATCCGCAATACCAAACGCAATATTGCTATCGTGGCACCGGGTGCAGAAGTCACTATTAGTTCAACGGTGGAGGGAAATTTTGCCCTAAAGTCTGTTAAACTATTTTATCGCGTGGGCGAAGGAACTTATAATGAAACAACCATGATAGGTTCGGGTACCGATTATCAAGCTGTGATTCCGGGGCAACCCAATGGTAGCTTTGTCAGTTATTACATCGAAGCAATTGATGAAAAGGGACAAAGGACCACCGATCCGCCGGATATCGTAAATGGAAACCATTGCTATTTGGTCAAGGATGGTGATTTGACTATTGCCGATGTTCAATATACTCCTTGGCCAGCTGGTGATAGTCCTTTTCAAGGTCATAAAGTGACGGTCAGGGGCGTGGTAACGGTGGATACTACCTTTGCTAGTGCGTCCAGATATGGCGCCTATGCGATTCAAGATGCCGAGGGTCCTTGGAATGGCCTTTATATCTTGGGTAATGTGCCGCCGTTGTTCGGTGGCGATGAAGTAAGGGTCTATGGAAAAGTCGAGGATCATAACGCCGCATATCTTTACAAATGGGAAGGTAATACTCTGATCCTAGCCGACAGCGTCAAAATCATAAGCAGGGGCAACCCTTTGCCGGCCATCGTGAAAGTGAAAACAGGCGATTTGAAATCAATGACGGCATCGGCTGAATCATACGAAGGGGTTTTGGTGCGTGTGGAGAATTTTATCCTTACAAAAGTGAACAGCTACGATGTTTCTATTGATGACGGCAGTGGGGAATGTCTATTAGACGCCGATGGTTTTGTTGGCAGGGATCAGGATCCCAATCCCTATTTTCATGTCAATCGCGCGGGTAACTTTTTAATTCTTGCGGGCGATACGATCCGCGTCGGTATGCAGATTTCCTTTGCCCAGGGCGTTTTTCTCTTTAGCTTCGGTACTCATAAAATCGAGATACGTGATTTGCAGGACATCGGCAACAAAACCGGCGTAGAGAATAAAGATAATGCGCCGCCGTTGCAGTTTGCCTTAGGGCAGAATTATCCGAATCCGTTTAACCCGGAGACGCGCATCTATTTTCAATTAGCCAAAACGCAAGACATTAAACTTGTCATCTATAATATTCGTGGTCAACAGGTACGCACTCTAGCCGATGGCCGTTGGTTGGCGGGTCAACACGTCATCAATTGGGATGGATGTGATAATAACGGGTTACGAGTGCCGAGCGGTGTCTATATCTATCGCATTGTGACCGATGGTTTTATCGCCAGCCGAAAAATGTCGCTGGTAAAATAAAGAGATGAAATGTTAAGCGAATTTTATTTGCATCGGCAAAGCGGTTCGCACTTTTGGGTTTTATTGACAAAAAGGACGATCGGATGAAAGGCTAAACCCTGAATTCCGAGGATGGAGGTGACAAAGAAGTGAGGACGGCTGACTGATTTTTCCCACTGCAGCCGATGAAAATAGCGTTGGATTCCACCCTTCTGTATGTTATTAACATAATTTGTCATGTCGAGGGGCGGAAGCGACGAGACATCTTTTCTCGCTCTGCACCCAAACCATGATGGGAATTCACGCTTTAGGGTTTCGTGGAGCCAGTAAGAACTTATCAGAGGCTGTGTTTTTGGATTAATTTATTGAGCACATTTTTAGGATAGACTTCCGGCCCTCTGTTTATGGGTAAGATGGAATTTTATAATCTAGCAATTGATGAAAAAACAATATCTTATAAAATTTTTTCTTTTGTTGCTTCTTTCTCGCTGTGGCTTGGATGATCCGTTCGGAGATCAACGCCCCTCGGCGCTGGTCGGTAATCAACCGCCGGAGACGCATCTGTTTTTATTCGTAAACGAGCGCCAAATTACCATTACGGATACCTTGCCGAATGGTCAAGTGGTGACCAAAGTCTATACGGTGGGATTAGATACCACTCCCAGTAAGCAAATCGTGCATTGGTGGGGCGATGATGCCGACGGTCAGGTGGTTGGCTATTATTATCAGTGGGACTATCAACCTTCACCGGTTTACACGACGCTGGAATTTGATACTTTTTATGTGCCCATCCGCAGCCGCTATGACGAATTCACCTTCAAGGTTTGGGCAGTGGACGATAAAGGGCTTCAGGATCCGACACCAGCGGAATTGAGATTTCCGGTTTTCAATACACCGCCGACGATCAAGTTTCGCCTGAATTCTAATCCACGTATTACCGGAAATCCGGAAGTAACCAGCTATACGTTTCCGACGCGGACGTTTATATGGGAAGTGGCGGACGATGATGGCCGAGAGACCGTTATGGCGGTTTATTACGCTTTGGACGACACTACCCATTGGATAAAGCTACCCGGATCGGCAGATCAAATTACTTTGAGAGGGCTGTCTCCGGGCGAGCATACATTTTACCTCAAGGCGCAAGATATAGCAGGGGCTTTTAGCCAAACCATCTCTTTTCCCGATCGCAACGATCCTCAAGTTCCGAATCATTGGGTCGTAAAGCCAGTAAAAGGAGAGGTGTTGTTAGTAAATGATTATGCCCAGGATCAAAATTTGTATCAAGTGCAGAAATTTTATGAGAATATTTTGGATCAAGTGATTGGCAACAACAATTATTCGGTTTGGGAAATTGGCTCTGAGCGTACACCGACGATTAATGCACAAAATGCCCTGCCGTATTCTTCAATCGATATTGAGGCCAACCTTTCGTATTTTTCGAAGGTGATTTGGTTTGCACATTTGGGTCGACCGCATTTGTCCAAGGCGGGCTTGAGCATTACCCGTTTTATGAATAATGGCGGCAAAATATTTATTACCAATGGCAATGAAGAGGTACCGGATACCACCTGGACGTTTGTGGATATAGACTCGGTCTATCGTCTCAATCCTGGTGGAAGGTTATTGCCGGGGGTCAATGTGCTGGCAAGTTTCGGTAGCCCTAACGATGAAGCGCTCGACCTGAATATCGAAAAATTGATCGGCAATCGTGTTTCTGCCTTAATACCAGGCAAAGGGGCAGAGGTTGTTTATCGCATGCAACCGGATTCCACCACCTCCATTATTGTGCCTTATAAAGGCTCTCCCCCTGTAGGTTTGCGTACCCGTATCGGAAAAGGCGAGTGCATTTACTTTTCGTTGCCTCTACACTTTTGTGATGGCAAGAAGAATATGGTGGAAGTTTTTCGCTATATTTTATTTGAAGAATTTGGTCTCTGAACAGATGAAATGGCTTTGGAAACAAATTTTCTTTTGGTTGATATGGCTCTATAGTGCCAATATCCTTTTAGCGCAAGGTACCCATATTCGAGGCCGGGTTACCGACAAAAAAACCGGCGAAGCACTTCCGGGAGTCAATATTTTGGTGATGGGAACCTATAAAGGCGCGATTTCTGATATGAACGGCGCCTTCGAAATCAAAAGATTGGCGCCAGGCGATTACGATTTGAAAGCGTCAATGATCGGCTATACGGTGCAGGTACGCACGAGCATTTCCGTCAAAGCTGGCAAGGTGGTGACCGTAAACTTTGAGCTTGAGCCCACGGTTCTGGCGCTGGGTCAGTCTGTAGAGATCATCGGCCAAAAGCCGTTATTTGAGACCGATATCACCTCTTCGCAGCAGCATCTCAGCGCCGATGAAATCAAACAAAAGGTAGTGGAGAGTGTAACCGATATCGTCGGCGAGCAACTCGGGGTGGTGGTACAGGACAATAAAATCCATATACGCGGTGGCCGAGCGGATGAAAGTTTATACATCATCGATGGTCAATCCATCAAAGACCCTCTCTCTGGATATTCTAATACTTTATTTATCAATGCTTCGGCCATAAAAGACTTGAAGGTCATCACCGGTGGCTTTGATGCTGAATATGGCCAGGCCATGTCGGGCGTAGTGGATATTGAGACCAAAGAGGGGCAGGAAAAATTTGTCGGCGGGATTACCCTGAAATCTGATCATTGGTTAGGAGCATTGATAAAAAGTTACAATAGTGATAGTTATCAATTCAGCTTCGGCGGTTTGGAACCCATCAGCGGTTACCTACTGAAAGGGATGGGGATGAAGGTGCCGGGAAAGATGACATTTTTTCTCAGCGGTTATGGCAATATAAGTGATACCTATTTGCCGCACGCCAATCGTCTGTATCCTTCCAAATCGTTTTACCGGCATTTTGCCCAGAGAGAAGAGAATGATTGGCATATCATGGCGAAAGTGGCATGGATCATTACAACTGGAAAAAAACTGGTATTCTCCTATGATCGTTCCTTGAATATCAATCAAGGATATTTCATGCCGGTGGTAACCGATACCCGCGGCTATCCTTATGAATACGAGAAGATGTTGGATCATTACAATACTTTTACCAAAGAAGGCATCCTCAGTACCGTACAATGGGTTCATACCCTCAGCAATCGTACCTTTTATAAATTGAGTTTATCGCGTTTTTATACCAGCTTGCACTCCGCCGTGCAGAACAAACATTGGAGTGAATACCGTCAACAATTAGATCTCGAACCAGTATATTATGTTCCTGATTCTCAAGGAAATATTCAAACTCGCTTCGGCGATGGCTTTTGGGATACCGGTGATGCGGAAAGCTGGTATGATTATTTTAGTGATAATTGGAGCCTCAGAGCAGATATCACCACCCAACCCAATGATAAGCATTCTGTGAAGGGTGGATTGGAGGCGCGCTATACAGAAATGCAAGTAGTGGACATCAATGCGCCTTGGTTCGGCGAAACGGGCTTGGGTCGTAATCATGATTATTTCAGAGTCTACCCTAACGACGGGGCTTTTTTCCTTCAGGATAGGATCACCTATGACGGCATGATCGTCAACATCGGGCTGCGTTATGACTATTGGTTTCCGGGAAAATATGTCGATGATGCCATAAATGACCCAGAGACGGTTACTATTACTGATGCGGCTCGGGAAAAATACAAGCAGGAAACATTCAAGGTATTTGGTATGCGCGGGAAAGGTCACCTCAGTCCGAGGTTAGGAATTTCGCATCCTGTGACCGATAACGATGTGCTCTACCTTCATTACGGCCATTTTTCTCAAAAGCCCAAAGGGCAGTATGTTTATGCCAAATTGCGATCCACTTCCGAGGCCACCTATCAGTTGTTCGGTAATCCCAACCTAAAGCCGACAACCACCGTGGCATATGAATTGGGCCTAAAGCATCGTTTTAATGCCAACCAAACGATAGAAATCAAAGCCTATTACAAAGACATGTTCGATTATCCCACGGCCACCAGTATTAAGAAATACAGTCCACGTTACGGTAACATCAGCTATTTAATGTATGTCAACATGGATTATGCCCGCTCGCGTGGTGTTGAAATGCGGTTTCGCCGTAGATATTCCAAGTATTTGAGCGGTAACATCGATTTCACTTATGCTCTGGCGACGGGAAAAAGTTCGACGCCCAATACGAATCTTTTAGTCGTCGCCGGACGGGTGAGCGAAAAGCCCCTGCGCGAGAGCCGGCTTCGCTGGGATCGTCCTTACCGTCTTTCTACTGATATTTATTTTGATATGCCGGAACATGCCAATATCCAAGTGTTGGGTGTGCGGCTACCGGAACGTTGGGGTCTGACCTGTCGTTGGGAACTGGAATCGGGTAAACGCTATCAACGCCTCATTGATGTAGAGAATAATATTTATGAAAAAGACGAAAATGGCAGTCTTTCTGATCCGTGGATGAGAGTGGATTTAAAATGGTATAAGGAGTTCGCCATTGATAAGATGAATTGGGTGGTCTTTATCGAGGCGGAAAATGTGTTTAATGCAAAAATTCCCCGCATTATTAATCCGGTAACAGGGCGACCCTATGAGCCTGGAGATGTCATTCCCATTACTTGGCGAGACGATCCGAGGGATTTGCCTCCGGACAATCCGGCGCGATATGACTGGCCGCGACGAGTGATGACCGGTTTAGAACTGCGATTTTAATGTTACGTGTTAATGGTTGCAATCGTGTCAAGAAAAAATCATCATATTTTAGCCCTTTTTTGGCTGTACGCGAGTACCATTGGGGCCCAGAGCCTGCTTCCTCGCTTAGGTGAACAACGTGCGGGAACTGCAGCGGTTACATTTTTAAAGATTGGCGTAGGGGCACGAGCTGTTGCCATGGGTGGCGCCTATGTGGGGATGGCTAACGATGGATCGGCAACCTACTGGAACCCAGCTGGTCTGGTACAAATCGGTAACAATGAGCTCATCCTTTCCCATTCGGATTGGCTGGTCGATATCGATTTTGAATATCTCAGCTATGTGCATCAGGTATCCTCAAGAATAGGGCTTGGCGCCTCTATCACCTATTTGCATTTACCGGATATGCCAGTAACGACTGAATTCTATCCCTATGGACACGGTGAATACTTTAGCTATCATGATTTAGCTACTGGAATCTCCGCAGCTATTAAAATGACCGATCGATTTTCTTTTGGTTTGACCGTTAAATTTGTCCAAGAAACCCTGGCCGACCTGCAAATGAACGGTGTCATGCTTGATTTTGGAACGTATTATTGGACTGGCTATAAATCCTTACGCATCGCGGCTGCTATGCGTAATTTCGGGCCCGACCTGCGTCCTTCCGGGGCTTATTGGCGGAGAAAAACAGGAAGCGTTTCTAAAACAACCTATCAAGCCTTTTCTCCGCCAACATTGTTTACTATGGGCGCAGCCATGGATGTTTATCGAACCAAGCAGCAGCTTTTCACAGCTTCGATGCAGATGAACCATCCCATGGATGGTCAGGAAAATTTGGTTTTCGGGATGGAATATAGCTTCCGTCGTCTGGTGTTTTTACGTGGCGGCTATCGTGCCAATATGGATGAGAACCGATTGACCTTTGGCGCCGGTGCCATCATTCACCTTTATGGGACAAGAATGAAAATCGATTACGCCTTTGCTGAATTTATTCATCTAACCCCAACACAACAGTTTACTTTCGGATTTGAATTTTAATGAAAAATAAACTCCTTATTTATACATATGTATTCGCGGTCGGCGCTTTAACTAACTGCGATTTTCAGAAAATGCCTTTACCATCGCCACAGGCAAAATCAGTTGCATTTGGCGCTAACGATACCAGTTATGTTGAGCTCAACCCTATATGGGACCAAACCACTTTAGGTATCGCGTTGAATGCCCCCAGCGACATCATCATGGGCCCCGATGGCATTATTTTTTTAGCCAATGAGGGAAATGATCAGATCATCGCTTTATCTCGCGCAGGTCAGGTGCTTAGCGAGCATGGACTCGGCAGCGTTTCTGCGGTACCCCATCCGCGCGGCTTGGCCATCGATAGCAAGCTCAACCTATTGATTGCCAATGGAACAGATAAAATTTATTGTTGGAATCAATATCTTAATTTTGTTACCATCGATTCGGTTGCCGATGTCGGTGTATACTATGATGCTGCCAAGCGCGATACCGTGCATTTGAGCTTTTCCCAATTGTATTTCTGGCAGCAACAACATGCCTCCATACCGCGATTGCTTTATTATTTATTCGAGAAAAACGAAGCCAAAGCAAAGATGGCGCAATCAACTTTTGTCTTTTATCAGCATCAAAGTTCCGATGCTGTTTTTAATGGCATAGCTGCTGGTAAATATGGTTCGGAAAGGGTCTATGCGACTGATTATGCGACAGATAAGATCATTCAACTGCGTTTGCAGGCCGATCTGGCCGTGAAAACCAAGGATGGTCAGGTGCTTCACCGCTATGTTGGTGTTTACGCCAGGGATATTGCTACTTATGGCTCCGGTGCTGGCACGGTGGATGACCCGTGGTCGATCGTCACCGATCGCGATGAGAACATCTATTTTACCCAGTTGGGCGGCAATTTCAAGGTTCAAAAACTCATGGCAAACACCTATACCCCTAAATATGTTCTCTATCAACATGACATCATGGACCTGAATCGATTTATAACACCTTACGATTTGGCATTGGATGAAGTGGGTAATATTTTTGTGGTTGATACCGATCGCGGCTGTGTCTCCAAATTTGGTAATTCGGGCAATAAGGCAGGCCAATTGCTTTCGCTGGGTAAAAAGGGACTGGCGATCACTACTTTCAATGATCCTCGAGGAATTATCGTCAGAGATCAAATAGTATACGTTGTGGAAAGAGGAGCTAATCGGATTCGAAGATTTCAATATTCTGTTTCAGACTCGGACGTGCCTGATGATAACCAAAAGCCATGACGTTCTGGAATGGAAAGTGATAATGAAAAGCGGATGATAATGGATCGGGTAAATGGATGGGTGACGACGACATTTTCAAGTTATTGGTTTGCAAAACGTTTGATCGTTCGCAGTTACAGATCGAATGGAGCGACACCATGCTCCCACTGCCACCGCAGATGCTCGAGGAAATCGACCAACATTGGAGCATCACCAGCGGACATTTTAATGGCAGCTTAGCCAGATTGGAAAAATGGTTTTATGAGAATGGGCAATTACGGCTGGTGATGCGTCCTACGGAATACAAGGTCTTGCTTTATTCCAATCGGCATGTGGATAAAATCAAAAAGCAATGGGGTGAACAATATTTATCAAAAGCGCTGGGCATTAGTGCCAACGTCCTAACCAAAGATAATAAACTTTTGATGATGCGGCGAAGTGCCCATGTTGGTGAATATGCCGATTGTTATGATGTTTTTGGGGGACACATCGATTGTCCAAAAGCAGGAGAGGTGCCGGACTGTTTTTTGGCCATGGAGAAAGAATTGTACGAAGAGTTAGCCATAGAAGCGTCGCGAATAAAACTAAAAGGCATCGGTCTGATAGAGGCAACGGCTCATGCAAAACCTGAATTACTTTTTGATGCGGAGATAGATATTTCCAGTGATGATATTATCGAGAAAGCGGCATATGCCATTGACCGAAAAGAGTATGATGTTATTTTTTCGATAAACAACGAAAAGTCAGATCTGGCAAATTTTTTGCGTCAGCATCGAGATCGCATCAGTCCGTCTGCTTTTGGCTGTTTATCGGTTCATTTTATGAAATGATCACAACGTTGTAGGAGAAAGAGCATGCAAGAAAAGAGCAGGACAAAACAGGAAAAACCCAAAGTCTCAAAAGTAAATGACCAAAAGCAATATGAATTTCCCAATGTTAATCGGGTGGCTATTGCTGGCGTCTTAGCCCAAGACCCCCCGTTACGTTATACGACCCGCGGTGTGCCTGTAACCAATTTTATTGTTATCACGGAACCAGAGGATAATGGTGATGCACCCGAGGGGATGCAGAGAGAAAGGTGCCATGTGAGTGTGGTGGTTTGGGCGCAGCAAGCCATTCAATGCAATAAATATTTGCGCAAAGGTAATTCGGTTCTCATTATTGGTGAACTACAATCCATGCCAAATTATGAACCACAGCGAAGCTTTTATCCCGTCCAAGTAAATGCCCAATGGATACAATATTTAGAGCGCTCGGGGAACCTGGTCATGAATAATATGTATGATCAATCAGAAGCAAACATTGGCTTGGGAGACCATTCCATTGAAGCAGTGAAAGAAGGCGAAACAAAAGAATGAGTCTCTCAATATCCTAATACACTACTTCTGCCCGCATGGCGTTCAAGCTTCAGGTCGCGAAGCATGGATGATTTGACATTAATGCGAAAATAAACTCGTTTGCCTACACCAGAAGGCACCCAATCCACCTGGGCTTCCCAACAGTGTAGATTACGATAAAACGTAAAACGGTGGTAATTAATTTTGCCTTCAGCCAGATCGTAATGACCACTGTAGCCGATGCGCCAGTTGGGTGTGAGGGACAATTCGGCGCCGGAAATATTTAGGTAATAGCGTTTAATGGGATGCTGCGGATCGCGGCTTTTGTCGAGATAAAAATTAAACGTGAAATTTACGCGCCATGGTATCTCCACACCTTGAAAGGCGCGAACGTCCGAAAAACGGTCTCCCTTGCGCGCAATGGCTTCTTCTAAAACGGAGCCTTCCTCTTGTAAAAGGGTATCTGCAATTGTCTCGCTGAACTCGGCTATCTTTTTTTTGGTAACTGAGACCTTCTTGCTTTCCAGGCGCAAAGAAAAATTCAGATTGAATGAAGTCAATCTGATAAACTCACCCCGTTGCCAACCTTTATCTTCAAAAAGGTAGCGATTGACGCGGGTGCGCTGGATGGGATCCCAAGCATAAAAAGAATGATTGGTGTTAGCGCTGAGGCTGAAGATGCGGGCAGGATTAGCTTGCCAGCTCGTCCTCAAATCCGATAAACGGTATTTTTCAGCGTCAAAATTATAGCCAGTGCTCACATCCATGGAAAATAGATCCATTTTTTTGACTTTTTCCCCTGTTCCCCTTTTCATCTGGAAAAGATTACGGATACTGAGGCTCACCATTTTGTTACCCCCTGCATAGGTACTGCCACCAAAGCGGTCTTTTTTAAAGGTTCGTCCCAAGGTGTCCTGGATTTCTTGGAAATATCCCCAAACCGCGTCGGAAAAATCGGGCCGATAATTGAAGGAGAGGGAGGGTGTAACCACATGGCGGATGGCCTGAATATCGCCTATTTTTGGTGCGAACATTCCGTAAATTTTGGTATTGGCCGAGGCACTGTACGAAAAAGTATGCCGGGCCGCAAATCCATACTGTTTTTTACTTTTAATCTGATTGGTGGCAGGGTCAAGATAATAAAGATAGGTTTTGTAGAACCAATCCTCCTGAAAATCCAAATAATGATTGACTGCTAACACCCTGAAATACTTTTTAGGACTTGATAGGGAGAGGCTCATGTTATGATTCATCTGTAAATGTCTGTCTAATTTTTTTGTGGTATCTAAGGGAGTCCGCTGCCAAAATTCCCGGCGCGAATGGGCAAAGTTGGAGCCATAAGAGAAATATAGATAATGATACCATTTGTCTTGTTTGCGCAACGAACCACCTTCGGACGATCTTTCCCGAGAGGATTTGAATAACTGCGTTTGACTTTTACGAAAAGATAGTTGAGGCAATGTTGTTTGCGTGGTGTTTTCCTGCAAATCCCGGACTTGGGAGGCATTTATGCTTAGGCTTAATTTTTGCTCTGGCCAAAATTTGGAAAAAGTGGCGTTGGAGCGGAGTTCGCGTGTCAATCGACTGTAAAGATTGATGCTGAGATCGCGATAAAAACTATTGTCGCTTACGAAATAACCATTGACGGAGAGCTTTGCGGTCGGGTCGAACTCCTGGTTATGGTATATGTTTAAATCCCATCGCCGCGATTGATAACCGGAAGAAAAATTTTTGCGCGTCACTGAGCCCGCCAATCTTCCGTTCAATAGGTATCGGACAGCATAATTGACCCCTCCTTTTAAGAGCCAACCAGTTTTTTCGAAAAAATCGATAGTCGAACGCACATCGAAATAATCACTCGGTGCCCAATAATAACCGAGATCCCTCAAATAACGACCTTCTTGCATGCTTTCACCGTAATGGGGGATGATGATGCCGGAGTGACGCCCTTTTTGGGTGGGGAAAAAGGCAAACGGTAAAGCTGCAACCGGTATCTGACTGATGTACATGACCACTGGCTTGGCGATTACCCTCTCGTTGATAATCATCTTCAGCCGTCGAGCCTCAAAATGGAAATGCGGGGCAGAGTCCCGATCGCATGTGGTAAATTGAGAATGAGAAACATAGATGGTTTTTTTATCGACCATTTTAATTTGGCGTCCCCCATAGAAACCATCTTCGAAGGCTGTGCGCCCTTTGATTACGCGCCCCTTTTCGGTCTTGTAATTGTAGATCATTTTTTCGCCGATCATCTGTGAATCTTCTTCGATGAGGATGGGCTCGCCAATGAACTTTACCGTAAGCACGGAATCGCTTCCATCTGCTTTTTTAATCCATACGGAATCTGGTAGAGATTCGGCGATGAGGAGATGGTTGTCCCAATCGATGCAAATTTTGCCAGCCTTCAAGGTCATGTGTTTATAATTCACCACGGCATCGCCAATGAAATAACTTTTACGTTCCTCCACCTCGTTTCTGATAGTTCTGGCCGAATAGGTTATGATTGTATCCACATCGCTTGTTTTTTGTGTGGACATGGTTGTGGGCTTAGACAAACTGTCCTGAGGAATTCTCCTTAATTCATCGGCTGAAGAGGTGGATAATCCGAGAGTGTCCTGTGGTGAAGGATTTATTGGCATGGTCGTGGGGGTAAAATTCTTTGGGTCGGTGTCTTGTGCAGCATGAACTAACCATATCATCGATAAAAGCAAAAGAAAAATGAAAATATGTTTTGATCCAATAGACATGACTTTTTGAATAGTATAATCAATACTCTGATACTAAAAATTACGAAAGATCATAAAAATTTTTCGCCGTTTTATCTTTTACGTTTTGGCCATAATTGTAGCAAACGCTCACGGATACGAGCTTCTACTCCACGAGTGGTTGGTCGATAATATACCTCAGGCGGTATTTCCGGCGGGAAATAGATTTGCTCAATAAAGCCTTCAAAATCGTGGGGATATTTATAGCCGGCAGCATAATCAAAATCTTTCATCAGTTGTGTGGGTGCATTGCGTAAATGTAATGGAACGCTGGCAACGCCGCTTTTTTTTACTGCCGAAGAAGCTGCCTCGATGGCCAGATAACTAGCATTACTTTTTGGGGCACTGGCCAGATAAGTGGTCGCCTGGGCTAATATGATACGCGCCTCTGGCATGCCTATATAATGAGTTGCGGTAAAGGCGGATGTGGCTACCATCAAGGCATGGGGATCGGCATTACCGATGTCTTCCGAAGCCAAAATAATGAGGCGACGGGCAATGAATAGGGGGTCTTCGCCGGCTTCGAGCATATATGCTAGCCAGTAAAGAGCAGCATCTGGGTCGGAGCCTCGCACGCTTTTTATAAAAGCAGATATGATGTCATAATGGTAATCGCCGCCTTTATCGTAATAGAGGGAACGCTTTTGCATGGCCTCTTCTATGAGGGACGCGGGCACCAGCCGTTCCCCTTTTGGATTGGGGACTGCTAAATAGACGGCTAGTTCTAAAGCGGTCAGTGCCGCCCGAGCATCACCAGCAGATAATTTAATGAGGGTGTGGCGGGCTTCATCGGTCAGTATGATTTTCAGCGACTGTAATAAATCGTCTCTTTCTATGGCGCGGGCGATGATATGGTCGAGATCTGTTTCCTTGAGTGGTTCGAGTTTAAAAACACGACAACGGGATAAAAGGGGACTGATGACCTCGAAACTAGGGTTTTCTGTGGTCGCCCCTATGAGGATGAGGGTACCGTCCTCAACACTGTGCAACAAGGCATCTTGTTGCGCCTTGTTGAAGCGATGAATTTCATCGATGAATAATATGGTTTTTTTGTGGGATTGGCAATTTTTTTTAGCTGTAACAATTATTTTTCTCACCTCACTAACGCCAGATGTGACGGCGCTGATAGAAAAAAAATCCGCCTGGCTCATATGAGCGATGAGACGGGCAAGCGTAGTTTTGCCTGTGCCGGGTGGACCCCAGAAAATCATCGAGGTTATTTGGTCGTTGGTAATGGCGGTATATAACGCCCTGCCTGGCGCCAAGAGATGGTCTTGGCCGACGAATTCGTCCAACGTCATCGGGCGAATACGATCCGCTAATGGCCGCCTTGTTTTGTGAGTATTATTTTGGGAGAATAGATCCATAATAACTTATTGATTTATTAATTTTAAATTTACCAAAAAATAACCCTAATTGCAAGATACAAAAAATTTAATCTCTCACTGATCGCAAGTTGTAAAGGAAAATTTATTTTCATTGTTAAAATGTTGTAAAAAACAAACAATTCTCAATAAATTATGAAACTTTTTATGAATAAATGAGTATATATTATTCAAATTTTACCGAACGGTAGGTAAGTAGATAATGTTTGAATGGTTTTGAGGTTTGTATGAATGACACTATGGTTGGTAAAACTGAAACAAAACAGAAAATATTTGTCGCCGCAGCGCAACTCTTTGCCCAAAAGGGTTTTCGCGGGGTTACGATGAGAGAAATAGCATCAACATGCGGCGTGACCAAACCGACGATTTACTATTATTTTAACAATAAGGAGCAAATATATAAAGAAATTATCAAAGCGGGAATCGAGCACGGCAATGCAGATGTGAATCGAATTTGGTCAATGCCTGGTTTATCGCTTCAACAAAAATTAACAGAACTTTTTCAGAAAAGGCTACATGATTGTGAGCAATATCCCGCGTTTGCGCAGATTTTTCTTCGTTGTTATTTAGGGAACGAAGATTTATCTTTTATGAAGGATATTTCCAAAGCAGTAAGGAGCGAATCACTGCAAATCTTGGTTGAAATGCTCCAGGGAGGCGTGGAGGCTGGAGAGATCCGAAGGGATGTCGATCTCCAGATGGCCGCTAAAACCATTACGGCGGTTTTTCTATATTATTTATGGGAACTATTAGAAAGCGGTTGCCAAGTTGAGAATTTAAAGGTGGCGGAGCCAGTATTATCCATTATTTTTACTGGATTGGCTAATAAAAGAATTCATTCGGAGCGGAGGAATATATGAAAATAGTGGTGTCTCTTCAGAATGCGGTGATAATCGTCCTAATTTTTTTGATGAGCGTTCATGCTGAGGAAAAGGGTGTATTGACTTTAGATCAGTGTGTCTCGCTCGCATTGAGCAATAATCCTGAGATCCAGATGGCGCAGAAGGAAGTGGAGAAAGCCCGTGCAGCCGTGTGGGAGGCAACAGCCAATCTATTACCACAGGTGACGGCTCACGCGGCGTTGCAGCACGCCTGGGATCTGCAACGTCAGACCATCCCCAATTTTTTAAAACCGATGCTCGCTCCTTTAACACCCATCATCCCGGAATTGGCGTTGATGCCGGATTATGTGCAACTGACCTTTGGACTGGAAAATACTTTGACCTATGGGGTTACGCTCACGCAACCCCTTTTCCTTGGTGGGGCGGGTATTTCCGGCATCCAAATGGCCAAAGCGGCCTTGAGCGCAGCTGAACAAAATTTAGAATCCAAGCGGCAGAATCTGATTTATTCGACAGTCAATGCTTTTTATGGTTGTTTATTAGCCCAAGAGTTGGTAGCCGTTCAAGAAGAGGCACTGGCTCAGGCGCAAGCCAATTTGGATATGGTCATCAAAAAATATGATGTCGGCATGGCCTCTGGGTTTGACAAGATGCGAGCGCAAGTGGAAGTGGCCAACCTGAAACCAGAAGTGATCAGTGCAAAAAATAATTACCAATTGGCGCTGACGCAATTACGCATGGTGTTAGGGCTTGATCCCCAAGAGTCGATCGCGGTTCAGGGAGAATGGCAGTACCAGGAAGATGATTTTGCCATCCATGGCCTGGCGGTATTACAAACCATGGCCATGAATAACCGTCCGGAGATCTTGGCCTTGTCTCAACAAAAGACGATTGCCAATAAAAATATTGCCCTGGCGCGGAGTAATTTTCTCCCAAAACTATTTTTTCAGTCAGACTATTCGTACCTTGGCATGCGCAATGATTTTCGCTTCCGACAGGATGAATTGAGTAAGGGGTTTACATCGGCTATCAGCTTACAAATGCCCATCTTCACTGGATTTAAAAATAGCAAAGTATACCAGCGTGCACGGTTGGATAAAAAAATTATACAGGATGTGGAAATACAAACTCGTAATGCCGTAATGGCCGAAGTTGAAGTTGGATATAACAAATATCTCGAAGCAAAACAAAAGTACGCTGCCGCCAAGGAATCTGTGGATTTAGCAAGGGAAGCGTTGCGGTTGGCTAATCTCATGTATGAAGAAGGAACCAATACGCAATTGGATGTGTTGGTGTCGAGGCTGGCATTCAATCGTGCCAGACTGAACTATGTCTCTTCCCTCTATGAATATCAAATGGCACGTTACAATTTGCGTAAAATAACCGGAAGTCTAACTGGTATACTTTGAGTATAAACTTCATTTTTTTACATTTTACTCGCCATGTAAGAATCTATTTTTGCGAATTGCATAAGGTTTATGAAAGGAGAAAGAGATGCAACGTTTTTTGGTCTTATTATCGATCATTGTGATTGCTGGCATTTTGCTGTCATCTTGTGGTGGAAAAAATAAAGAGGAAGCCATAGTTGAAGTGCCAGTAGAAGTTCAGGAAGTAAAGTTGGGTCAGGTGGTGCAAACGTTGAATTATAATGGAGATATTAAAGCCGAATATGAAGTGAAAGTGTTCTCAAAAATACCGGATCGTATTGAGAGGTTTTTTGTTGATGAAGGTAGCTATATCGCAAAGGGGGCGCCCATTGCGCAAATATATGCAGCTACTATCGAGCAAGGTGTCCGACAAGCGGAAGCCGCACTGGCTGCGGCTAAAGCCCAAGAACTCAATATTCAGGTGGAGTTTGAACGGGCTCAAAAACTATTCCGCGAAAATGCCATGAGCAAACAACAATACGATATGATACAAACACAATATGAAGCGATTAAAGCTTCGGTAGAGCAGGCGCAAGCAGCGCTGGCTTCGGCTAAAAATGCCTTTGCCGATGCCACCGTCACCGCCCCAATTTCAGGCATCATAGGCAAGAGATATTATGAAGCTGGCGACATGGCCAACCCAGCGGTGCCGTTAGTCAGTATTGTGCAGATGGATCGGGTAAAAGTCACGTTCGCAGCGACAGAAGCTGACCTTGGCGCCATCAGAATAGGCCAGGAAGCCATAGCAAAAGTGAAAAGCTATCCGAACGAGCAGTTTGTCGGAAAAGTCTATAAAATCAGTCCGGTTTTAGATCCTTTAACGAGGATGGCTACAGTAGAAGTTCTCATCGATAATCACGATCGAAAGCTAAAACCGGGCATGTTTGCGCATATCGAAGTTAAAATTGGCGTGATTGAGAATACGATCGTTGTGCCAAGGTATGCGGTGGTCGAGAATACAATTCTTCAAAAGGTAGATGGCCGAGATCAATTAACAACGGAGTATTATGTATTTGTGGTGGAAAATAATAAAGCTATTCAGAAAAAGTTGGAGGTAGGTTATATTAATCATATTCAAATGGCTGTACGCGGAGGCCTAAACGTCGGTGATTGGCTGGTCACGACAGGTCAGGCCAACTTGCGAGATGGTTCGTTGGTTCGCATCACTTCGGAAAAGGGGAGTGCCCTATGAAAATCACACAAGTTGCGATCAAGCGGGGGGTGACATTCACCATGATTTTTCTTATTGCCGTGGGTTTTGGTCTGTTTTCCCTCGCCCGCCTGAATGTAGATTTGTATCCTAAATTGGAATTTCCACTATTGGCTATTATCACACAATATACGGGTGTAGGACCTTACGACCTCGAGACAGTGATTACTCGTCCATTAGAAGAGGCGGTGGCTTCTGTCGAAAATGTAAAGACCGTCAATTCTACCACACAACAAGGTCTTTCGCTGATTCTATTAGAATTCAATTGGGGCACCGACATGGACCAAGCGGAGACGGATGTGCGCCGCAATTTGGAGTTTATTCGGGATATATTGCCACCCGATGCCAGCGAGCCAATGGTTTTCAAATTTGATCCAGCCTCACAACCGATTTTATATTTGTCTTTGTCTTCCCCCATTCATAGTCAGGTGGAACTACGTCGCATCGCGGAACAAGATTTAGAACCACGGCTGGAACGTATTGAGGGGGTCGCTTCGGCTTTTACGATGGGTGGCATGCGGCGCGAGATAAAAGTTCTGGTTGATCCGGTACGGATGCGCGCTTATAATGTGGCCATTCAACAAATTACTGCGGCATTGCAAGCAGCTAATTTGCAGGTTCCTTCTGGATACATCGATGATGATAAAATGGAGTTCTCGATAAAAACCGCCGGAGAATTCACCAGTGTCGAGCAAATCGCCAATACCAGTGTGGCTCTATATAACGGCACGGTTATCCATATTAAGGACGTTGCCCGCGTCGAGGACGGTTTTCACGAGCAACGACAAAAAGTGTGGAGCAATAATAAAGACGCAGTGATGGTCATGATCATGCGCCAATCCGATGCCAACACTGCCACAGTATGCAAAAATGTCAATAAACAACTGAAGGATATAGAGGCAACATTGCCCAAAGGGGTAAAGATCGAGACGGTGATCGATTTTTCGGTGTTTATCCGACGTTCTATGGCCAATTTAGGCAATACTGCATGGCAAGCTGTTTTTTTCACTGTTCTGGTGCTGCTGTTTTTCTTGCGTAATATCAGAAGTTCTCTTATCGTGGGGGTATCTATTCCGGTATCTGTGATCACAACCTTCGCCGTGATGGATCAGGCAGGGTTGACCCTAAATATCATTTCTATGGCAGGGCTAGCTTTGTCTATCGGCATGTTGGTGGATAATTCTATCGTCGTTTTGGAGAGCATTTTCCGACGGCATGAATTAGGAGAAGCCTTGCGGGAAGCTTCCAACAACGGCGCCAGTGAAGTTAGCATGGCTATTACCGCCTCTACCTTGACTACTTTGGCGGTGTTTGTGCCTGTACTTTTCGTGCCGGGTTTGGCTGGTCAACTTTTCCGCGACATGGTGGTGACGATCTGTTTTTCATTAACTATCTCCCTGTTGGTTGCCCTCACCCTCATTCCGCTTATGGCATCCCGTATCCTCAGAATCCGAAAGAAATTAAAGCCAAATGGAATTGCGATGCGGTCTTATAACCTTGTCACTCGCTGGTTAGATGACCTAAAACAATTTTATCTCAAGGCTTTACATTGGTCGTTAGCCCACAAAAAATCGGTGTTGGCTAGTGCATTCATTATTTTTATTATTTCCGTTGTCACACTTTTCAGTGTTGGTGGTGATTTTTTACCTAAAACCGATCAGGGTTTCATTGCCATTTCAGTGGACCGTACACCTGGCACCAGTTTGGAAGCAATGGAAAAGAGCATGCAACAACTCAACCAAATCATATTAAAAGAGGTGCCAGAAGCAGAGATTGTATATACCAATTTCGGCCAGGGAGAAGGTGTTATGGCCTTGTTCTCTACGCGGACTTCGGCTGAAGGTGACATTACGATTCGACTGAAGAATCTTTCTGACCGAAAACGCAGCATGTTCGAGATTCAAGATTCACTGCGGAATAAGTTACAAGTTCTTCCAGATGTGACTGTTAAATTCGAGGACCGGGGTCAGGCCATGTTCAGTGGCGGTGGCGATATTGTGTTGAAAATTTTCGGGCATGATTTGGTTCGGTCTGAATTCATCAGTAAGCAACTAGAAAATGCAGTAAAAGATATCAATGGCATCGTTTCTGTGACCTCTAGTGTTCGCGAATCTATGCCGGAACTCGTTATCGATCTCGATCGCCAACGCATCGCTGATTTAGGGTTGAATACGGCCCAGGTCGGACAAGTGGTGAGCACAAGCGTATTGGGTACGGTCGCTACGAGATTCCGAGACAAGGGCGATGAATACGATGTCCGCGTGCAGTTGGAGAAATCCGCGCGCACGAGCAAAGAAGATCTCGATAATATTTTAATCATGACACCTTTAGGAAAACAAATTCCTTTAAAAGCTATTGCCGATATTCGCTATGGAAAGGCGCCTAAAGAAATTATGCGGGAAGATCAAGAGCGAAAGGTCTCTTTGACTCTTGATGTATCGGGCCGAGATGTTCGCCGCGTAACTAATGACGTCAAGAAGGCTATTCGAAAAGTGGCATTGCCTCCTGACTATCGCATTGAGATCGGTGGTACCGCAAAAGAACAACAGGAATCATTTATGTATCTTGGTATTGCCATGGTGGTAGCGATTTTGCTGACCTATATGGTGATGGCTTCGCAATTTGAATCATTCGTTGATCCCTTTATCATTCTTTTTACTATTCCTTTGTCGTTTATTGGCGTAGCATTGGCTTTATTGTTAACTGGCACAGAATTAAATGTCATGGCTCTGGTGGGCGTCGTGATGCTGGTCGGTATCGTCGTCAATAATGGCATTGTTTTGGTTGATAAAATCAATCAACTCCGCGCTGAGGGATTGGGATTGATGGAGGCTATTGTTCAAGGTGGTCAAGTGCGTATGCGGCCCGTATTGATGACTGCTGCTACCACCGTATTTGGTATGTTGCCGTTGGCCCTTGGATTAGGAGAGAGCGGCGAAAACTGGGCACCTATGGCAAGGGCTGTCATGGGCGGGCTCACCGTGTCTACGGTTTTGACTTTGATCATTGTCCCCATTATCTATTACTACATGGAACGTTTAGGAGATTTCTTCCGTTCTAAAAAAGAGTTGTATTTAAGAAAACGCTTAGAAAAAGGGATCGTGAGCGAGGATTTCTAATGACGAGGTAACCATGAGGAGAAAAAAAATTGAAACCATAATCCTTTATGAAAATTTAAGTTAAATCACTAAAAGATGTTTACCAGATTCTGTGTTAAGTACTGTCTCAATCTAATTCACCTATATGGCGGAATTAATGAACTCGTCGAGCGAGTTAACACAGAATCCAGGTGTCTGCCGTTATATTAAATAACCTAAATTAGATCTATGGATGAATCGAGTTCTGCACTAACTCTGGTTCTGAACTTTATCCTCTCCACTCGCGAAGTATCGTCGATTCAAGGATACAATTAACAAAGAATCCAGGAAAAAGATCCATATTTAGGAATATTCTGATTAGTCTTTATGTTTTGTTTAATGACAAAGAAAATATACATGAATAAAAAATAGAGGATACCATTATGAAAGCGTTAAAAGTTGGCGACAAGGCTCCGGACTTTTCCTTGCCGAGTAGCGACGGTACGATAGTGTCTTTGAAAGACTTTATTGGTAAAAAAAGAGTGGTTCTTTATTTTTATCCCAAAGACGATACACCTGGTTGTACCAAAGAGGCCTGTTCGTTTCGCGATACACTTCCACAGTTGCGTGCTAAAGATACGGTGGTATTTGGCGTCAGTGCCGATAGTATTGAGTCGCATAAAAAATTCATTCAAAAATATAATTTGAATTTTCCTTTGCTTTCTGACGTCGATCATAAAGTAGCCGAAGCTTATGGCGCTTGGGGCGAAAAAAATATGTACGGAAAAAAATATTTTGGAATGATCAGAAAAACTTTTATTATTGATAAGGAAGGTAACTTGGAGCATGTATTCGACAAGGTCAAGCCAGAAGAGCATGCTCAGGAGATTAACGAGCTTATCAATTAAAAGGTAATTATGCAATTAAGGTATGGCAAGGGGTGCTTTGATTTTATCGCCGAACCGACGACTCAATGGACGATATTGGCTGGCAAAACAGCGGTCGGTTCGGAAAGCAATGACCACACACTGCTGAAGAAGGGGATTGAAGATTTGCTGGGGGAAATAAAAGAGCGACACTTCCCCAAAAGCGGTAGGCTGCTTGTCATTATACCAGACCATACCAGGCGATGTCGAATTGATGAGATACTCGGTCGCTTGTTGCAGGAAGTAACACACATCTGGCAGGCTCGGTGTGAAATACTCATCGCTAACGGAAGCCATAGCCCTTCGCCTGATGCGGAAATTCAGCGGCTGGTGGGGGAGGCGGTTTTTGAAGCGTATCCGGTTTTTCAGCATGTCGCCGAAGATAATGATTCTTTATACTATGTGGGCGATACCACCTATGGTACTCCCATTTGGCTTAATAAAAAAGTAAAAGAAGCAGACCTTGTTGTTACGATCGGGGGGATTTTATTCCACTATTTTGCTGGTTTTGGTGGGGGGCCGAAGATGCTCTTGCCAGGAGTGGCCGGTATCGAGACCATTCGTTATAACCATCGTCGGACCATTGATCCGAAAACAGGTTTTTTCCATCCCCAATGCCAAGAAGGTAATATCGAAACCAATCCGGTTTTCTTGGACCTGGCGCAGGTGGTAAAGAATGTTCCAAACTCGCTTTCCCTCCAGGTTGTGTTGTCCAGCGAAAACCATTTCATTCAGATGGAGGCAGGTGATATATTGAAAGTGCATCGCCGTCTTTGCAATACAGTACGGGATGTCTATGGTCTGCCAATAAAGCAAAAAGTGGATATTGTAATTGCCAGCGCTGGCGGTTATCCTGCCGATGTCAACCTTATCCAGGCGCACAAGTCCATCCACCACGCTTTTCAGGCAGTAAGACCTGGGGGTGTTTTAATAATGTTGGCACAATGCTCAGAGGGGGTAGGATCAAAATATTTCATGCCGTATTTCGATCTCGGCAGTAGTCATGAAATTGCCGCGCGGTTATTGGAAGACTATCAAATCAATGGCCACACAGCTTTAGCGTTAAAAAACAAGGCCGAACAAGTTACCATCATTTTCGTCTCAGAATTGGCAGAAGAGATTGTGCGTAAAACAGGAATGATCCCCTCGCAAAGTCTGCAGCAAGCATGGGAGTTAGCTCAATCTATGTTGCCGAGACCTTATCGCGGTTATATTTTCCCTAATGCATCTAAATATGTTCCATTTGTGGTGTGAGCTTAAAAAAACTTGTAATGTTTACGTACAGCTTCTTTGATGTGCCATTCACAATCTAAACCGCTGGGAAAAGTCACCAGATCCCCAGCACCGAAGGAATAAGATTCGCCATTGGCAACAACCGTCACCTGTCCGGCCAAAAAGTAACATACTTCCTGTTGGTCATAATGCCATGGGAAACGGGATGGCTCTTTCTCCCATATGGGCCACGAAAATACCCCCAATTCTCGAAGCTTTTTTTCACTGGGTTTTTCGATAATTATTTTCATCTCTTGATATCCTCCTTCGTCTGTAATATTCTTTTTAGGTTTTCTGCCCAGTTTGTGATAAAATTCCAATCGCGCGTATCTATATTTCCTTGCGTCGGCAATCCAGTTTTTTCTAACACACGTCGCATCAATCGCTTCATGACAGGGTTCAAACGATCAAAATCAATTTTGCCTCCAAAAGCTTCGACGGCAATGGGTTGGATGGAAGGGTATTTTTCAAAAAGAGGGGAAAAATATTCTCTGAACGCTTTTTCTCTACCCTCTTGATTGTTGGCGGTTAAACACACCAGAAAAAACGCCAGATGCTTTTTAGGTAATTCGTTTCGATGGGCGCAGATAAAATCACTTACATTGGCCAGCGCTTTGTCGGCTCGAACAGAACAACCAATAATAATCGCTTCATATGGTTGGATACCAGTGACCTCATCGATAGAGGAGATATCAAGTTGGAAAGACGGCTCGGTAGATAATATTTCCGATATCTTCTCGGCAACTTCACGAGTCGTCCCATAACCACTGGAGTAGGTAACTAAAATTTTCATAACAAAAACCACCTGAAAAATGGATGGATTTATTTTATTATTGTTTTAAATTAAATAAATAATATTTGAAAATCAAACGAAAAGAATAACTTGAAACATCTTTACCTTTTAAAACAAATATGAAATTTGTTTTATGCCCAAAAATTATAATACATTCAAAAAACGCATTTTATTGGTCCAACCACCGTTGGAAGATTTTTATACCACACCCATCCGTTTGTATCCTTTAGGTTTGCTCTATGTGGCCACGGTACTCGAACGCCAAGGTCATGAGGTCATTATTCTGGATACCCTGAATCCTTTTAAAAAGAGAACTATTGCTATTCCCGAATATTTCTCTTACTTGAAAAAGTATCTAAATGAGCCTCTGTTTTTTAAAAGTTATCATCGTTTTGGTTTGTTGGATTCAGAAATCCTAAAATTTACTAAACAAATTGCGCCTGATCTTATTGGTATCTCCAGCAACTGCACAGCGTATTATAAAAATGTGAGTGATTTGGCAGAACGACTAAAGAAAGAATTACTTATACCGATTGTTGTGGGGGGACATCATGCGACTGCCTTTGCCGATGAAATCTATCGACGTACGCCATCCATCGATTTTGTTCATCAGGGAACTGTTGAACAACATTTCATCAAAGAACTTATTGAACGAAAATTGCTACCCCCGAATCCTAACACGGAATATAATTGGCAGACCCTTCGACCGGCTCATCATCTTCTCCGGGCAGAGCATTATAAAATCAATGAAAAGCCATATGCTTCTCTTGTTGCGAGTCGTGGATGTCCATATGGTTGTTTGTTTTGCAGCGCCCACAAAATGTTTGGCAATCAAATGGTATATCGACCGCAGGATGAGATCATAAAAGAAATGCGTTGGCTATATCAGAAACATAATGTGCGACTATTCAATTTCGAAGATGATAATATTACCCATGATCGGGCGTGGTTTTTGTCGCTATTAGAGACCATTTATAAAGATCAAGTACTTCGTGGGATCGAAATTACGGCAATGAATGGCATCTGCTACCATACCCTCGACGAAGAGATGATTTTTACTATGCATCGAGCCGGCTTTAAGCGGATTAATCTCTCGTGGGTCACAAAAAATGACCTTCTGCGTCGAACATATAAAAGACCACTTAGGGAGGTTGCCCTGGAACACATCGTGCAAATAGCGAAAAAATATCAACTCTTTCTTACAGTTTATTTCATATTAGGGCTGCCTGGCCAGACGTATCATGAAGCCAAAACCACTATTGATGAACTTTTGTCTCTTGGTGTATTGGTTGGGCCCTCGGTATTCTATATTCCCCCCAATTCTGATATTTATAACCAACTTGGGCTGCCAGAGAGTATTCTCCAAAATTGGAATCTTTATCGATCCTCTGCCTTTGCAGTGGAGACAGAACAGCTCAATCGTGAACAATTAATCGATTTGTTTCTCTATACGAGGAGGGAGAATTTTAAACTAAAGATGAAGATATATTAGGAACTTGATCTGTTCGCCTCTTATCTGGATCCCAGAGGAGTGGGGTAACATCTTGATATCGATATTGAATGAGGAAGTTTTGTACGTAAAAATATAAAGATTCAAAAAAATTGATTTAAAGCAACCATACATCCGACGAAAATTATCGTCGTTTCAGTAATGCCTCGAGATATCGTGATTTCATTTGTCGACTGGCCATCGCTTGTTTGATGGGCGGCAATTTGAGAATCACACCCAGAATCGCTGCCATGGCGCGATGGCTGAAGAAGGCCTGCTGTGAGAAAATAAGATGCTGTAGCGTTCCTCTTTCAATCGCCATCAGCACAACACGATGGGCCGAATTTACGGGCGTAATCGTACGTTTTTCACGCCTCAACAATGAGATACTATGATTGGGGCAAACCCGGACACAGACCCCACAGCCCAAACAGATTCTTTCATCCACTTTAGCCTTTTGCCGTTTGGGCATATGTGGATCGTTGGCAGACACCAAAGCCATGGCTTCCACCGGGCAGACCTGTACGCATTTTCCACACCCTCTGCATAGATGCTCTTCCACTTGCGGCAAAAAATGGGTGGTATGCACCGGTCCTAAAAATGCGAACCTGCGCGCCGCAATCATGGCTTCACAACAACAACCGCAACAATTACAAATAAATCCGACTTTTTGGCGTACATTCTCCCCGAATTGCACCAAATTGTTTTCATAAGCCTGTTGTAGCAAATCCAAACCTTCGGACACGGAAACGCTACGGGCATAACCATGACGAATGAGGGAAGAAGCGCAAGAATTAAAAGTCATGCATATATCCAGCGGTGCGCGACAAGCCCTGTTTAGATGAGCCATTTTATGGCGACAATAGCAGATGCCCACGCCGCGATGGGTAGCAGTTTTTATGACTTCACTGGCGCGCTCATAATCCAAGACGTGAAGGGCATTTTCGGCAGATAGCGCCGGTTCGTGAACAAAGGTACGTCCTAACTGCGTTTCTCCATGGACGAATAGATTTTTAATAAATTCTTCTTCAACGTTTAGATATTGATAGAAAAGCTGTGCCAACAGTTTTTGATCGATGTCATTTCGGATTCGCATCATGGAAAATTCGAAAAACCCAGCCATCGGCGGCGGCAGTGTGTAAATTTTTTTCCCATCTTTTTCGCTATCCAATAATATCGCCCGATCGGCCAGGGCATCGAGGATCTTTTCCGCTTCACTCGGTGGCATCTTCCATGCTCGTGCCGCCTGTTTAATGGTAAAGGGAACAATGGGTAAAAGGGCAACATATTCGGCTTCTTTGGGGCTGAATAAAATGGATAAAATTTTATAGAGCCACTCAGAAGGCGGCGCGCCCTGAGGGAACTTGTTCAGTCGCTTGGTCAGTTTCAAGTATGAACTTTTCAATGCATGATGCGCCATCAAGGTCTCCTTGTTAGTTGACTTCGGGGTGAATCCCTGTTTCACTAATACCGCGAACATAGTATTCGGTATCATTGAGGAAGCTGTAAAAAATGACGATAAAAGCCAAAGCAGCTTCGATCATAAGTTCTTCGTCAGCTGCCAATTGTTGTAATTTTTTCTCGCGCGACTTTTTAATCGGATCATCTAATCTTGAGACCAACAATCCATCCAAATGCAAAGGTTATATTGACGTTTCGCTGACCATGCCATCATTTTCGAGAATCTCAAAGAGAAACTAATTGCTTTTACCAATTACTTTCTTTTTTATACTACGGCATTCCTCTAATTCTTGATTCATCCGTCGCTGAATAAAAAAGGTTTCCCAAGCAGAGACAATGCTTTTAACTCTATCGTCCACGCAGTTGTCCATTAGGTTTAGATCTTCGACCTCTGAAAAAAGCGTTTTTGTCTTTTGCCAATCCTGATTACTCCAATTATCGGCCAGGGCATTTTGAAAAGCGATGCAACAGTTTTGCGCTAGTTCTTTGACATTACTATATCGATAGTAGCCATCAGCATAGACCGTAAAGGCTTCTGTGAAACGATGCGAACGGAATAAGGCTCCTCCCCATTTAAAATAGAGATCAATTTCAAATGAAACATTAGAACGGGAGTCGCGATTGAATTTTTGCGCCAATAGAACATATTCGTAGGCGGTTTCGAAATCACCTGCCTTTTTGGCAAAATAAGCGCGATTATAAGCTAATAGTCCCAATAGCTCTGTGTTGGTTATTTTCCGACCTTTCGAGTTCTCATGGGCGTATATTCTATCATAGCCGATCTGCAAAGCCTTGTTTTGGGGATAAAACTGCAACAGGTATTGTGAGTATTCTTTCAAGTTACGCATGATATTGAATCCCATTGGGGAAGTATTTTCGACCGTCACATTTTCGGTGAAATTACTAAAAATGGTATAAACATGGGTTGGGGTCTCAAATGCTTCGGTCTGCCATCCTAAATCCGAACAAATCAGATTAAAAAGAATCGTGCCCGCCACACAATTATACCGTTTTGTGCGCACCACATCTAATAGGGTTGTCGCCTCTTCTTTGTAGTGCAATAGCCAGGTGGAATGCAAATAAGAAAACACCTTTGACGCCGAACCTACGCGATCGAATGGATTCAAATGAAATCCCTTGATTCCTTGGATCAGTTCGCTGTACCAATTGATATAAGCTTTTAAAGAATCGAGTTTCGATACACCTGAAAGAACAAAAGCCGCCTCGATGTGGGTAAAATCATCTAAGGTGCCATCTTCGATGTCTTTTGCCAAGGCGATTTCTAAATTGTCTTTCTCATTGGAGCGATCGTAACCTTCACCTTCCTCCTGATGCCAGCCAGCTTCTCTGTGATTGCAATTTAGCATCGGCCACGCTTCAGGCAACACAATGAACAGAGAAAAGGTAATCAATAAGGGGCTGATATTTTTCAGCAGAGTAGATGCCATGGTTCAGTCATGTTTTAAAAGGGCGACTCGGCAAAATGTTTAAAAGAGTTAATGGATCGGGAAAATAACAAAGATTAAAGGGTCCCATACCATATGCGAAATCAGGACAGGAACCAGACTGCCAGACCATAAATATAACCCTCCCCAAAAAATACCGCAGACCAATGCGGCTAAAATTAGAACGACATTTCCGGTAGGAATATGCACAGCTGTATAGATGGTTGCTGCAAGTAAAAAAGCTGCCAGACCCGACATCCGAGTTGTAAAGTGTTTTTGAACCAATCCTCGCCAATAGAGTTCTTCACTAAAACCGATGGGGAAAAAAAGCAGTAACGCATTCCAAAGGGCGGGCAATTCTCCTCGATTGGCATAAATAGCGGAAAGATTCTCCGCACGATGGCTCAGTAGCGGCAAAATATTTTCAGCCAAGAGCAATACTTGATGTCCCATCCAAAATACACCATAGAGTATTGCTGCCGAGAGTAAGCCCATGCCGATATTGCGGCGATTCCATTCATTTTTTCTCATCAGTGGTCTTCCCAAAATCCAAGCAAAAGCGGCTAAGAGGAGTGTACTGATACTCATCATCAACCAGAAATTGAATGGCTGAATGACGAACATCAGATACCATAAGATAAATGTCAAAAGAATCGTCCATATTATGAAAAGTTGTTTCATGATGATTTTCCTTGTAGCTCGATTCATATCACAAAGGTGAGATGCTCCTCCTAACCGCTTTCCTCGATTCTCAGGCCTGATTCATTGTAGGAAAATAATGGCGGCTGAAAAGGAAATAATAAACAGCAATGAAAAAACCATATGCAATTGTGCTGTCATGGCATCGATCATGGCAAATTTTTCCGGCGGCATGATGTTTTTCTCTTGAACCATTTTGATTGCTTTTAAGGCCAAGGGTAATGAGATAACGGTCAATAAAGATAACCAAGGAAGTGCTGCGAAAATGACCAAAATTGGTATGAGAATATAGGCGCCGATTAAAAATATGTAATACAAGGCCTTAGCGCGGCTTTCACCAATAAGAATAGGAATGGTCCTGATGTTAACGACGGCGTCATTGGCAATGTCACGCAGATTATTGCTATGCAAAATAGCTATGACTAATAATGCCATTGGCAAAGCAAATAAAATCGGCGACCATGAAAAATGCTGAGCTTGAACAAAATACGCTCCCAAAGTCATAGCCGAGCCAAAGGCAATAAACACCGCGACATCCCCCATAGCCCGATATTTAAACTTGAAAGGGGCCATGGTATAAAAAGCCCCGAGAATGAAACCTATCAGGACGAGCCAGAATAAGAACATGCCCTTTGGGATGGTGACAATTAGATAAGCGGCAATGATTCCGGCAACCAAATATAAAAAGGATGCGAACCTTAATAATTCTGCCGGCTTCATGGACTGTTCGACCAAAACACCGCTTGAACCATAGGTGCCTTGCCGATCTACTCCAACTTTGAAATCGAAATAATCCGATAAAGCATTGGCGGCCGCATGCGCCAATACGCAGCCCACGAGTGTCAGAATAAAATACCACCAATGAAAGGACAGATCAGGATTTTCCGATACCGCTATAATAGCGCCCAATATTGGCGGCATCACACTGACAGTAAAAGACCATGGTCGTGTTGCTCTCCAATAGAGTGAGATCTTTGCCATTTTTTTATACCTCCTTATTAAGTTATACTCCATATTCATTAAAATTTTCCAGCGAACAATTTGACCCGATTATCAAAGTTGCCAAGCCGAAGAAAAAATTTTTATCATGAACATTTCGAAAACCATTCTTTTTGAGCAGAGCCATAAAATCAGATACGCTCTTAAATGAAAATATGGATGAAATTAAGTATCGATAAGCACGACTGTTGCCAGTGAAAATCCAACCAAGCCAGGGGAATACAAATTGCTTATAAAAATGCAGCAAAAAGATGATGAATTTATTGGTTGGACAATAGAAATCGAGAACAAAGAGAATACCACTGCTTTTCAGTAATCGTCTTACCTCGCATAGGTCTTTTTCGAGATGAACAAAATTGCGCATGCCGAAGGCACAGGTGACGGCATCGAATTGATGGTCTCGAAACGGTAATTTATTGACCGCACAAATATAATGAATTTCTTTCTGCTGTTGTTTATTTTTAGTCTTACCAAGCCTCAGCATATCTAATGAAGGATCGCAACCAATAATGTTGCTTTTCTCCAACTTTCCAGAGAGAGCCACAGCCATATCACCCGTACCGGTAGCTAGGTCCAATATTTGGGGGTGTGTTATATTATGTTCTTGTAAAAGCCGCTTCAAAATGTTGGCTGTTTTCCGCCGCCAGAGAATATCCATCCCCAGAGAGGCCACATGATTTACAGCGTCATATCCCTCAACAAAATCGCCCAGAAAATGAAAGTGAGTGTATTGTATTTTTATCGACATTCTACTCCTGAGTAACCGAACTCACTTTGATTTCTTTTTCATATTTCTTCCAAAAGGCGTCAGCATAAGCGATGACGCCATCCACATAAGAGTTCAGGGGATTATAAGCCAAAATGGCCCGCCGCCTTGACTTTTCAGATGAGCCATAGCCATTCTTTTTGAGATAATTAGCCACACTGGCGATGGCATCGGGCCAGGAGAATAAGTCGATCTGGCCGTTATTGTCGCCATCCACTGCGAACACCATAGAAGTCGGCATGAATTGAACATAACCGATGGCCCCTCCCCATGAACCCTTAACCGTGATGGGGTCAACGCCTTTTTCTTTAGAAATGCGGACGAGTGCTGCTAAATTGCGCACTGCATTTTTTTTGATTCGCTCCAATCTTTCTGTTTCCTTGGGTGTGCGTTCGGCACTGAGTGTATCTAAGCTGTCACTGATAGTCATATCCTCTATGGCTTTATTCCGTGCTTCATCGAGATATAATATTTGGCCTAAGAAAATATTGAAAATCAAATAATCTCCGACCACCTCGCCTAATCGCGATTCCCACAGTAGGATGGAAACAATGTCTTTTATCGCCACTTGGTAGGTTTGCTCGGCCTTTTCTAACTCGGGAAAATGATCTTTGACAAATTCAACTCCCCTTTGAAGCCATTTTTCTTGTAAATACAAATTGGACAGCTTTTCGTGATCTTTGTTTTGGAGAGTAATGCTTTGAGGCGTCGCATATTTAATCAATTTGTCCTCGTACACTTCAGGAGAGGCTTTTTGTAAGAGTTCAAGAAATTCACTTTTTTCAACCACTCTTCCATTACCTTTATTGCTGGCAAGTAGTTGCAGCAATTGTTCGATTTCTTTATTAACTGGTTGATTTTGTGGCAAAACCGTCGAGTCAGCAATAATCCATAAACTCGATAGTTTTTCTGCTTTTGGTAAAACAATCTTACCGCGATAGGAGGGGGGTAAGAGCCAATCTACATCTTCTCGAATTCTCATGAAACTCATACCCATATAGCGTGGATTGGCCGATACGCTGGCGATATAATTTTTGAAAGGCTCATCAAGGACTTTACCTGCCTTCATACTGGCATGCCGAAAATACGTTCCCTCTTCTTTTTTGATGATCATCAACATGTGGGCAGAAAAGATATCCTCTTTGTTCTGGATAAGAGAGACAATATCTCCGCTCTGCAAATCCACTTCATGTTGTGGCAACTTTTCAAAAGGAATGTAAGCGATCGTCACCTTGCGGTCGGGTAAAATCTGGGGTAAATCAGTGATGCCTTTTCTCCGGAAAAAGTTTTTATGGCTGATGACCCGAGTTAACTCGGTCGCATCTTTCCCTCCGATCTCCTTGGTAACGTCCCGTAGACACCATTCATTCTCAGGCAACCAATCAGCCATGGTGTAGTGATTCCGTGTAGCCATGCTGATGATTCCATGACGATAACGAATATGTTGCAAAATACTGAAAAATTCCTCATAATAACTAGACAAAGATAAAGCCAATACTATCTCACAAAAGGTCATACAATTGACTTGACGAAGATTCAAAAGAGGTTGGGTTTCATAAAAGCCGTTTTCTCCTTCACCTTCACAATTTAGGACATAGGGTGCATCCAAAAAACATGAAGAATAGTAAACCATTTTCTCCTGGTTGGTCATCTGGCTGGCGCTGATTCGTCTGATATCTTGATCAATTTTTTTTAATGAAAGTAGGTGATAAGACTTTGGGGTAGGCTGATTCTTGTGTTGCGCCAGCCCCATAGTAATAAAAATCAATATAATAAATAAGATTTTCTTTTGCATGGAGAATCCTTTCTTGTGATATATTTTAGAAATTTATTTTAAAAAAATATCTCTATTAAAGCAAGAAGAATAATTTAAGATCCATTTTACTTTTAAAAATTTGATGTATTTTTCAGTTTTTTTATATCGATAATATTTTTAATATGAATAAATATCGAATTTAACATACCGTCTAAAATAAGAAAAGTCATATGTCGATCTAATATAATGATAAATAATAAGATATAAATAGGTGATATCACTGATTATTTACTATTAAAATCTAATAATGGCACAGCTATTGCAATAATAACAGAGAAAATTATTTTTTATCAATTACAGGAAACCAACATGCGCAAAACCGCTTGGTTATATCATATGTATGTGCCGTTTTTATGCCTCGGTGTGGTACTCCTATCTTGTGAATCGGTAGACCTCTTTAAATCTCAAGAAGATGTAAAAGCGCCATTATATACTTTTCAATCGGAAACAGCCCCCTTTCTTATCGTCACCAAAACCGGAACCTCATACCGTCTTGCAGAAAAATTAGTTGTTTATCCAAATGGATATGCAGTTGTTTATCAACACAAATCCTATATAGAAAAACGTACCCTTTTTTCTTCATTAAGGGTACAACAGATCAGAGATTTATTGATTCACAGCAACATTCTCAACATTGCCAATAATACTAGTCGGCAAACACACAATACAATCACCTATGAAGTAGAATTTTCCAATGGAAGCATTACACATTTCACGATCGTAACGGACGAGGATTTACCACAAAATGTCAAAGATTTGATCATCGGTATCGAAAAAATCATAGAAAATATTATTTATGATGGCTTGCAGATTGAGTTGATGGTGCCATCGTCTGAAACATTCTTTCAGGATAGTCTGAGGGTTAGTCTTATCGTCACCAATACTGGCGATCGATCGATGGAGCTGGTTTTTCCCACCACCCAGGAATTTGATTTTTATATCTCGGCTGATCTTTATTCCGAAGACTCTGTTTATGACTGGCATTGGGCAAACGATAAGATCTTTGCCCAGGCAGTTCAATCAAAAACCATTCCGGCAAAAACAAGCATCGTCTATCAAACTGCTATACCCCGGCGCAGAGATATAAACAGAGCCACATGGCGATCTGCATATCTCATTGGGATGTGTTTATCGACGCCAGGCGGCACTCCAAGAGAAATCGCGATTCCTTTTTGATAAGATGGGAGGCAGTATGTTGAGGCAAAAAATGGCGTTTTTTTTAGGTGTCATCGTATTTTCGGTTTCATGCTCGCGCGATTTTGCACCACTCGAGTCGAAATTGCCACCGGCCAAGGTGCGCCCCCTTTCGTTGCAGGAACAAAAATTGGTCAACAACAGCAACGATTTTGGCTTCAAACTGTTTCAACAAATCCTGCAAAAAGAAAGAGAGGAAAATATTTTCATCTCTCCGCTGAGTATCGCCCTGGCTCTGGCCATGGCCTATAATGGTGCTGCCGATGAGACAGAAATTGCCATGCGCACCACCCTTGGCTTCGAGGGCTTTTCTCGAGATGACCTCAATCGCAGTTTTTTGAGCCTTTCAGACCTATTGGTAAATCTGGACAAAAAGGTTGTGTTTGAAATCGCCAATTCTATCTGGTATCGACAAGAAGTGCCAATAGAAGCGGATTTCATATCGCGCAATCAAATCTATTATCATGCTGAAATCAATCCATTGAACTTTTCCGACCCAACGGCCTTGCAAATAATCAATCAGTGGGTCAATACTAAAACACGCGGCAACATTCCCAATATTATCGATCGTATTGATCCTCTGGATATGATGTATCTCATCAACGCCATCTATTTCAAAGGGATGTGGACGTTTCAATTCGACCCCAAAGACACGCACAAAGACTATTTTTATCCACAACCCGAGCAACCCATCCCCTGTGAGATGATGGTCCAGACGAATGATTTTCCTTATTATGAAGATGAAAATTGGCAGGCCATCGATTTGCCCTACGGAGAAGGTTATTTTGCTGCCACATTTGTTTTGCCAAAAGCTGGTGAACAGGCGTCGTTTCAGCAGCTCGACGCTTCTTTCTGGGCACAATTGAATCGTAAATGGACTTTATCCAAAGGCACAATCATCATGCCCAAATTAAAGATGGATTATAAGATCACTCTCAACAAAATCTTACAAACTTTGGGAATGGAAATAGCATTTGACCCTTATCGCGCCAATTTCAGCGAGGCGTGTAAGTCGATTCCATTATATATTAGTGAGGTTCTGCACAAGACCTTCTTGCAGATCGACGAAGAAGGAACAGAGGCGGCAGCTGTCACTGCAGTAACTTTAGGCGCTACTTCGGTGGGAAGAGATCAAGGTTTCATGATGATCCTCAACCGGCCGTTTGTGATGATCATCCACGATCGCCTGACGCAATCGATCTTGTTCATTGGCACCATTTATAAACCCATTTGGAGCTGATATGAAAAAAAGTATATATCTTCTCTTGGGGCTTTGTTTATTGGTAAAGAAGGCGACAGCGCAGAAAATGCTGGTGGAAATCTCTTCTCCTGTTGAAAGTGAATTCGCCCTGTACCAGCCATTGCTGGTCCATGTCATCCCCAATGCGCCGACCAATGATGTTGGTGCAAATCTTGAGAAGGTGGCAAATCTCAAGGCATTTGATTTTTCACCAACGGCTTTATCCTTGTTACAAAAAAACCATTTTGTTGTCACCCCGGCCATTTACAAAAAAGACAAGAACTCGGCGTTCTATAATGAAATGTTCGATATCTATTGCGAATGTCGTGAGAATAACATCCCTATCTTTATTACCAGCGATGCCTTGTTGCACACCTTTCATCTTTGCTTTGATTATATCCTGAAAACATGCGAAGAAAAGAAATTCTTTCATCAACTCAACCAGCTGCTATCCCTGTTGTTGGATGCCACCGAACAGCAGCTTGCTACGACGAACGAAGACAAAATCAGATCAGCGTTGGTCAGCAATTACAATTATTTGATCGTGGCAAAAAAATCTTTGGACAGCACCTATGTTGAGAAAATAAATGGCGGCCCCTATTTACAAGAGCTGGCATTGATCGACGCGGCCATGGGGATTTCTCAGTCGCCTATATTTGGCTATAATGAAGATTATTCGCAATATCGCGTCCGCGGCCATTATACACGGTCATCGTTATTGCGGCACTATTTTAAATCGATGATGTGGCTGGGGAGGATGACTTTTTCATGTGAAAATGCGCAAGGGTTTTTCAGTCGAGAGGCCACGCTTCGGGCGTTGTTGCTTTGCCAGGCCATGCAGAAAACCTCTCCACATGGTATGGCGCTTTGGCAGGCGATCTATCAGCCTACTGTCTTCTTTGTCGGTAAGAGCGATGATATCAACTTTTTGCACTATTTGCCTCTGGCGCAGACCATTTATGGTGATGGTTGGGCGGATCAAAGCCCAGATATGTTTAATGATGAAACGTTATTAACCAACTTTATCGAAACCGCCCAAACCTTACCTGCTGGTGCCATTGGCTATCCCGGGCAACCGCAAAAGGGATTTCGATTCATGGGCCAGCGTTTCATCCCCGATTCTTGGATATTGGATGAATTGGTGTTCAATAAAATTCCCGATCGTTTCATACCAACCGGCCTAGATGTCATGTACGTCCTCGGCAGCGATCGGGCCAAGACTCACCTGCCAGCGAAAGATTTAAATAATCCCCTTTATCTGGCAAAATTGGATAGCTTGCGAAATGTTTTCGCCGAGTTTCCACCGGAGACGTGGGCGCAAAATGTCTACTGGAACTGGCTATACAGCTTGATGCCCCTTTTAGCGCCAAAAGGAAACGGATATCCCTATTTCATGCAGACCCTCGCGTGGCTGGATAAAGACCTGTTTGCTGCACTGGCATCCTGGGCGGAGCTGCGTCACGATACCATTCTCTATGCCAAACAAAGCGGCACCGAAACCAGTCTGCCTCCCTCAGCCATACAACACCAAGGATATGTCGAGCCCAATCCTCACCTCTTTGCTCGATTAGCAGCTCTGGCAAACTATACCAAGAATGGTCTTCAACAAAGAGGGTTATTATTTCAGGAATTTGCCACTGCTTTGGAGATATTCTTGGAAACAGCTATCACATGTAAACAGATTGCCGAAAAAGAGTTGACAGATGAACCCCTTTCTAGCGACGAGTATTATTTTATCTATAACATCGGCAAGACGTTGTACCGGATAATTTCCTTCGGAAAAGGAAACGAGAAAGGCCCGTTACCCGGTGGACAAGACGGCCTGGAGCCCATGCCGGTCATTGCCGATGTGCATACAGATGCCAATACCATGACGGTGTTGGAGGAGGGCGTCGGCCATCCCTATGCCATCTACGTCATCTGCAACATCGAAGGGCGGCCATTGATCGCCAAAGGCGCCGGTTACTCCTATTATGAATTCACCTGGCCGGCCAACGACCGCCTGACCGACGAAAAATGGCGGCAGATGTTAAAAGACGGCTCCGCACCTCAACCACCAGTTTGGAGCAGCAATTTTTGCACTGATCATCCCCTGCCCCAGAAGAACGAAAGCGCTTTTTACCGCTGGCAAAAACCATATACCAAGGCTATTGAGGTCTCTTTGAATAAAAACTCTGCGGTCGTGGGGGATAGTATTCGGTTGGACATCGCCTCTAAAGATTATCTCTATATCGATCAAAATCCACAGGTGACCCTGATCGATCCCAACGGTGCAACGTATACCATGCAGACGCAACGTTACGGCGAACCCTATCAGTCGCGTTTCATGGGTTGGTTGAATACCGCTGCTTTTTCCCCTGGTCGCTATTATATCGATATTACTGTTGTTTTGACTCCCGATACCCTGTTTTACCGCACCCATTTTGACTTGCAAACGAACACTAAAGTAGCATCTAATAATAAGATGCTTTCAAATTTTGCCATCATGTCTAATTACCCCAATCCTTTCAATGCTAACACCACCATTTCCATCGAAATACCAAAAACGTCTTTGGGTGAAGTGACAATTTTCGACATCACCGGCAAGCTAATCCGACGCCTTTTTTCGGGTACTTTGCAACAGGGAACTTGTACGTTCAATTGGGATGGATGTGATTTACATGGATTGCATTGTCCCAGTGGCATTTATGTTTGTCGATTTTCATCGGAAGATGGTCAAATGTATCGACGACTGTTATTGATGAGATAATTATTCATTTTAATGTTAAGGAGGTTGTATGTTGTGGAATAGATTGGAAAAGTTACCAAGCTTAGTTTTGGTCGCCGTGTTATCATCTGTGGCATTCTCTGCTAATGCCCGTTCCATTCAGCCTGATTCGAAACATCGGGAACATGATCTTTTAAGAGCTGTACGAATGATTCAGACTGCCGTACCTCATAAGACATGCCTGTCGGCGCCACCAAGCAAATCCACAGGCCAACAGCTTTTAGCAACCCCTCTTGGCTCGATCAGTGGACATGTTTCCGGATTGGATTCTTCTGCCATCGGCTTTGCATACGTCACTGCCTGGTCGGCTGATTCTACCTTTTCAGAGTGGCATAAAGGTTATGCGATAGTTGATTCGAATTTCACTTATCGGATCGATAGCCTTTTGGCCGGACGGTACTATGTGATGGCCTGGGCAGATGGATACTACAGTCAGTATTATGATCATGTCGAAGATCCGACTTTTGCCACTATGGTGCAAGTATTCGAGGGACAAATCACGGAGAACATTGATTTCTATTTACAGAAAATTATTCCTGGAACAGGTAGCATTGCCGGAAATGTCTCTGCTCTTCCACAGTATTCTCCTATTGCCGAAGCGGCTGTTTATGCATTCTCGAAGGATGCCCCATATTATTACGGCAAGACACTCACCGACGAAAATGGTGATTATATCATCAATGAGCTCAAATCTGGTCAATACATTGTCGAAGTCTATGCCAAAGGATATATTCCCGAAATCTATGATGATGCTTATAGCTATGAAACAGCTACCCTTATCACAGCTGAAGAGCCGAATCAGACCACTGGCATCAATTTCCTGTTAGAAAAGGGTGGCGCTATCAGCGGAAGAGTGGTTGACCAAAACGGAAGGCCTCTCCCAGATGTCTATTTGACCGCCGAAAAGGTCGATGCGGATAGTTTGCAAGACTGGCGCCCTAGTTTCAATGGCTATGGAGTCACTGATTCAAATGGCTTTTACATCATCGAAGGATTAACGTCGGGCGATTATCTCGTCCGCGCCGATTGGTATAGCCCATGGCAATGGTCATCGTTGTGGTATCCCGACGTCGCCTCACCTGAATTGGCTCAAGCGGTTACCGTGCAAAAGGGAGAGGAGACTGGCCGCATTGATTTTCACTTTTTTATTCGTGTGCCTATAGGCACCATTTCGGGGCGAGTTACGAATGCAAAAGGCCAGCCCATCGAGAATGCTTCCATTCAGCTTCAACCGGTTGAAAAGGAAAACGACGGCTGGAGCTGGTTCTATGGCACAACCGACCGAGATGGCTATTTTCGCATAGAACAAATCCCTGCTGGCACTTATGTAGCAGCCTGCTGGGCGCAATGTGGCTGGCAGACCATCTTTCGTTACTGGCCGGAGGCAGAAACACCGGATGAAGCTAAAAAAATAATCATCAATGAAGAAACGCCTTCGGTCACCATTGATTTTTCGCTGCCATTGACACTTGGTTCGGCAAGCATCAGTGGTTATGTTCACTCCATCGACGGACGGCCTCTCGATGGGGCTTATATTAATATCTCCAATAGTCAAGATATCATGGCATCAGAAATTGAGAATCAGACCCCTATTTGGGCTTATGCGATTTCAGATAGTTCAGGCTATTATCAAATTAACTATCTGCCGGCAGGGAGATACATTGCTTATGTTTCATATTGGGAGGGTCAAAATTTTGGACAGCAATGGTATCGTGGAGCCGAAAATTTACAAGCGGCAACACCAATTATTTTGAATGAAAGCGAACATCGCCGAGATATCGATTTTAATCTATTCGTCAGGCCGATATACGGCGCCATCGTCGGCAAGGTCACTGATGCCGCCAGGGAGCAGCCCATTTCACGCGCATATGTCGAAATCAAACGCATTTGGAACGAAGATGTCCCCTTTTATCGCCCCTTTGCCTGGTTTCCCTATCATACCATCACGGATGAATCGGGCTTTTATTCGGTGGAATGGCTCCCCGAAGGGGAATATCTGGTCTCTGTTTATGCCAACGGCGCATACGCCTGCTATCCCGATGCCGTCGTCCCCTCTCTTGCTACCCCAGTTAAAGTGACGGGGGGCATGAAAACCGAAGCTAATTTTGCCCTAAAAATCCGACATGATGGCGAGGGCAGCATCTCCGGCCGTGTGACATCAGGGCCATTTAAACGATCCATCGAACCACAGAGAACGCAAACAAAAGGCATAAATTATTCTTCATTGGACGAGAGCCTTCCGGAGATCGCTGTGGTCATTGCCAAGCCAGCCATCACCATTCTCGTCTGGCCGCAGTCAGAGATGTTCTATACCGCCGTTACGGATAAGGAAGGTTATTATACATTAAAAGGATTGCCCGATGGCGAATTTAATGTCTATAGTTTTGCCCCTTACCACATGTTGCAATATTACGATAAAGTCTTCGATCCAGCCGAGGCGACATTGGTAACGGTAAAAGGTACTGAACCGTTAAAAGAAATTGATTTCCAATTACCTCCCATGCTCTATCGATTTTTGGACACTCCCGGAAATAAAGAAGGCAACAACACCGCCAGCATCTTTGGAAGGGTTGTCGATAAAGACAACGCGGTGGTGGCGAATGCAATCATTTATCTACTTGATGAGCAAGGCAATCCCTTTTCCTTCACCACCAGCGACGAGGCTGGGAGGTATGAATTTCACGGCATACCGGCCGGCAATTATTACTTACAGGCAGGCAAAATAGGTTATTCTACCACCTTTAACGGTAATACTTCAAACATTAACAACACCAGGCCATTTACCCTTTCGCAAGGCGTGTTGGAGATCAACATTATTCTCAATGAACAAACCACCACTGGCGTGAAAGATAAAGCCTTGCCCGAGTCTTTTGCGATTATCGGGAACTATCCCAATCCATTTAATCCCGAGACCACCATCGAATTCAGTCTGCCTAATCCTATGGCTATAACCCTCCGCATCGTCAATATGCGAGGCCAGGAGGTCAACGTGCTCTATCATGGAATTTTGCCAGCTGGGCGCCATGTGCAAAAATGGGATGGACGCGACACATACGGACGGGTGATGCCCAGTGGACTCTATTTCATCTGTCTGGAAACCAAGGAAGAACGTAAAATTGCAAAAATCTTATTGGTGAGGTAAAACTAATATGTTCCGTAATTTTTCTTTCTTCGTCGTCTTTATCTCGATTATGATTTTAGACAGAGGCTGCGATGGAATATTAAGCTGGTTAGAGCCCACACCGCCTCCGAAAAAAGAAGTGGTCTTGTATACAAATAAATTGTATTATAATGCCACCGAAAACGTTGTGGTGACGTTGAAAAACAATGGTTCTACGCCTGTGTTTTTGCCTGGTTGCAGTCCCTTTTCAATAGCCGATAAAAACGACAGCGGCTGGGTGGCGCATCCTTTGTATGTGTGTGTTTGGGAAGGTTTTGCCAAAAAAATCGATCCGGGTGGAACGTACCAGGAAACATTCGCTGCCGCTCCTTTTGTGGGTTGGCATAAGATGTTCACAACCGTCTACTGGGAATGCAAAGACGGTTTGCCCATCAGCCAAGCCGAATGTCGCGAGGAAAAAAGGATCGCTTCAGCAGAATTCTATGTAAAGCCATTACCAAAACCAATACAAATCCACTGAGGTGTCTATGGATCGTCCAAAACTATATGGAGTCGCTTTCGATCTATTCTATCTTTCCAAATTGACAAATGAAGGGGTCAAGCCTCTCAGCCGATGGGAAGGGGATGTGGGTAAAGAAGCTATAAAATTACTGAAATCTCACGGCCTGCGATTTGCGGTGGTGGATCGCTTTCTTTTACCAGGCGCCAAAATTCAAGAAATCGTATTTAGCCGCTCTGCGAAACTTATCGATCAGTACCGGTCACATTTCGATAAAAAAGTCATCGATAAATCTGCGGCGAGCAAACGGTTAGAAGGCCAATTCTTCGGTTACCCTGTTTGTTGTATCGAGCAGTTCATCGAGCATCCCTACCAACCCAACTCTCTTTCTTCGGCCGATCAACGGTTGCTCTTCCATTGGGCGTGTCCCCATTGTTCGGTCACGCCGTTGCTGTTACCTGATTATCGCCGAGTTCACGAGCAATGTTTGCATACCTATCGTACAGAGATATGGCATCGTCAACAGAAAGAGCCGATACTTCGCAAAGCCTTTGCGGTAGCGGCATCGGTTTCCCTATTGACTCTTACTACTATCGGTTGCTCGCGCGATTTCTTTTTCAAACCTCAGCCGTACAAGCCGGATGTCCATCTACTCCGTTTGCCAGCGGAAGTCGATGGCGATCAGGACTTTTTAGAAGATCGGCTGGAACGGATTTTATCTTTGAATCACACTAAAATGGATACAGACAACGATGGCATACCGGATGGCCCGGATATGGCACAGCAATTATGGTTGATCTATAGAACCTTGCCAGATCAACCGCGTTTGAATGCACCTTATGTCGAACACCACCTGATGCGCGGCCTGGAGACCTGCAACGTCTGTAATCAGACGGTGAACATGGGGTATGCGATCCTATTCAATCCACTGGAAAATCTCAGTCTGGAAGCGCCATATATCTTTTTGCACCATTTTTTTGAGCATGGCAGTTTCTCCTATGACGGCAGCCTGCATGAGAATGGCCGGATAAATGCGGCGTTGTTTAAGATTGTTCTCTCCTCTGATGGCTCCTCCCATTGGTTGGGTGATACATATAGCAATGCAGAAGTAGAGGAATTTCGAATGATAGCGGCAAAAATCGATAGCCTGCCACGCAGTGAACAGACGGATAGCCTTTACGTCATCGATCACCAGATGAAAGGCATTGAAATGTGCCATTGCTGCGGCGAGTATTTCAACATGGGTTATCTGGCGGTTGTTAACCCAAAGAAAAAGCAATCCTATGATCTGCCATATATTGGTTTACACTTTTTAAGATGCGGTAGCAAAAAATATGAAGGAGATCATAATACCGGCATGGTGGATATTTCCATGATAAAAACAGTAATAGAATAAAAAAAACTAATGACATTTTGAATGTTTCCCCACAATCACAGTTGCATGGGTAATATATAAAAAGAAACTAACCTTTAACACCCTATGGAGAATTCACATTGATTCGAAATAATTTACTCATATTGTTAAGCTTATCATTCACCACCGCTTTCTGTTTGGAAGAACTGCGTGCAGTAAAAATAACCAATGTCGACAGTGATATACTTTTTTCCGACGCGGCCATTGCCGAAGGGATGGACTATCTCGCTTCCATCGGCATCAACACCATCCTCCCCGTAGTCTGGAACGGCCACGGCGCAGATGGCGTCTATACCCTCTATCCCAGTCCTGTGATGCAAAATCTCTTTGGCAGAGCCATGCATCCTGCTTTTCCGTCAGCCAGAGATCCATTACAGCGTGTCATCATCGAAGCGCACCGTAACGGCATGGAAGTGCTACCTTGGTTTGAAATGGGCTTTTCCACCAGTTATTCGCAGAATGGCGGTCATATCCTGCGGCGCTTTCCGTCGTGGGCATTGAAGAACAATCAGGGCAAACTATGCGTTAAAAATGGTTTCGATTGGATGTCGGCCATCAATCCTGAGGTGCAGCAATTTATTTTGGCCTTGACCTTGGAGGTGATTGATCGTTACGATGTAGATGGCGTCGAGTATTCCGATCGCATTCCGGCCCTGCCCGTGGAAGGTGGTTATGATTCCACAACCGTGGCTATTTATCAGGCTGAAAATAACGGCGCCCTGCCACCGCAAAATTACCAAAATGATGGCTGGAAGCGATGGCGGGCCGATAAACTAACCCAATTTTATAAAATGGTTCGCGACTCTATTAAGGCACGAGGCGAGCATTATCTGGTCTCCTCGAGTCCCAGCGTATATCCTTGGTCGTACGAAGAATATCTGCAAGATTCAAAAACTTGGCTGGAACAGAATATCATCGATAATCTCATTCCCCAATTGTACCGTTACAGTATCTCCGATTATATTGCTGAATGCGATAGAACTCTAAGCTATTACCCACTCTCAAAACGGGGGCTTATCTTCGGAGGTGTTCTACTTTATTTACGTGGGGAAAACTATTTGATCACGCCTCAGTTTCTTTCTCAGACGATTGCTGCCAACAGGGAGCGCAATCTTCAGGGCGAGGCGTTTTTCTTTTATCAAGCCCTGCGGTTGAATAATAATCAATTGGGAAATCATCTGAAAAACAATCACTACTCACAACCGGCGTTAGTCCCCCTTCGCGGGGGGAACCTCTGGCGACCCAAAGCCATCATTGTCAATGAGGACGAGAGTAGCGTGATAAAGAATGGCGATTGGACGGTTTCGAATATTGCCGGCTTTAAACCCAATATTCTTCTCAACAAAGATTCGCGGAACTATGCAGAAATTGTTTATTATTTCAACATTCCCTATGACGCCTATTATGATGTCTTTGCCTATGTGGTCACCGGACCTAAAGCAGCGGTTAATGCGCCTTATACAATTTTCTCACAGCATGATTCTGTGGTTGTAACCCTCAATCAAACCGACTATTATGCAGCAGGTTGGCAATTTTTGCAAACAGTCTATTTTTCCCGTGGAGAGCATAAAGTGGTAAAGTTATCCAACCAAAATGTCCCGGCTGATCAATATACGGTTGCCGATGCCATGATGGTCATGATCAATCGCAAACGATCTCCACAGGTGATGGTCACCCATATTGCGGAAAATGAGGCCAAAGAGGTCCCGCGGCCAGGTTCTTTTTGCCTCTATCAGAATTATCCTAATCCTTTCAATGCGACTACCACTATTTTTTATTCGGTGGCTCGTTCTAGCCATATTAAAATGGAAGTTTTTGATCTTTTGGGAAGACATATGATAACATTGGTAAACGATTATCAGACCTCAGCAATTTATTCTGTTCGCTTGGATGGGAGATATCTACCCAGCGGCAATTATTTTTATCGTCTGACGGGGGAAGGGTTTAGCGCCGTGAAATCATTTTCTATCCTGCGTTGATAGACAGGAGAAGGATCAGATCATTCGGCTAAATCGGCAATACCTCGCCGCTGTAGCAGAGTGCCCTCACTCTGATAAAGCTTGATCAACGCCTCCAGATAGGATACAATCGTTCTTGCGGCTTGCAATTGACTGGCGGTAAAATCTCGCTGTGCTTGAAGGACTAAATAGTTCGTAGAACGGCCGACGCGAAATTTTTCCAATTCGGCTGCTAATTTTTTCTCTTGCAAAGCCAACGTCGCTTGGGTAGTTTCGATCAATTTTCGCGTCCGCATGACCTCAATATAGGCTGTGCGCACATCCCATTGCACCATTCGTTGCATATTCTGATAAGATAGTTGCATCTGTTCGAATGACCACCGAGCTTGGCCGGCCTGTGCGCTTTCTTTACGGTTCAGCACTGGCAGCTCAAAATTGATGCCACCGGTAATATCATAAAAGGGACTGTTATAATCCGGCAAGCCTTCCTTAAAAGTTTGCGCATAAGAAGTGCGTCCCAAGGTGATGAAAAAATCCAGGCGAGGTAACAGCCCATTGCGAGTGCGAGCTATTTCCAGCTTGCCTTTTTTAAGGTTTAGTTCTGCTTGCCGTAAATCGGGGCGATACTTCAAGCCTAGCGCCTCGTGGAGCTCAACATCACCTAATGAGTCCGGTGGAATCACAGGATGATCCAATAACAAAGGCATGATATTCCAACTATTTTCATGTTTAGGATTGAGCAGATAGAGAAATTGTAATCGTGCTTGATGATAACGACTTTGTGCGGTGATAAGCGCCTCTTCTCTGCTGGATACTTCTGCATGCACGGCGGCCAGCTCGAAATCCGGCAGTTTTCCGACGGCTACCCGTTCCAGCGATTCCTGGAGTTGTTTTTGTGCCAACGCCAATGATTCACGCTGGATATCAATTTCTCGGTCGGCTAAGTATAGATTCCAGTAGGCGGTCTCCACATTTGCCACCATCTGTTCGGCCATCGCCCGCATTTCTTCTTTGGATATCTCTATATCGAATCGTGCGCGACGCAAACTGGCTAAGTTGGCCCCCAATCCGGCGCCTTTTAATAGTGACTGCGAAAAAGTGACACTCATGGTGCCAACATATTGGTCAATATAGATGCTTGATTCGGTGCTCGAAAAAGAAGAAGCGATATCCACCGTTGTTCCTGTCGGTAAGCGTTGCGATAGTTGGGCCTGATATTGAGTTCTCACGGTCGTCAATTCAAACGGCTGTGGCCGCGATCCTAAGAATCTCTGGCTTTTACTTTCTGATTTGTTCACCGAAGCGCTTAGGATTGGATCATACAGGGCGCGCTGCTCTTTGGCAAAATCTTTTGCCTTTTTATGGTCTAACCAGACTATAGTGATAATGGGATTTCCTTCCAAAGCTGAGTAGATCGAGTTATGAATGTTAAAGACTATTGTATCATATGCAGCTATTCTGACAAATGGATCTTCCAAAGCATGCAACACATTGATTAGCAAGAACAATAGCAGGGAATACTTGATTTTCATTTTCGTTTAAATACCTTTTTTAAAGAGATTTTTTGTTCTAAAATAGAATAGGCAATGGGCACTAAAACCAGAGTAACCAGGGTCGAACTAATCAAACCGCCGATAACTACACGCGCCAGAGGGGCTTGTGTTTCACCTCCTTCACCGAACCCAAAAGAAAGAGGTAGCAGTCCCAAAACTGTCGTCAGGGTGGTCATCAAGATGGGACGCAATCGATGTAAACCTGCCAACGCGATGGCTTCCATTAAAGGGCGGTTTTCATTTCGCCGTAATTGATTGGTATGATCGACCAATAGAATAGCGTTATTTACGACGATTCCCGCCAGTATAATACAACCGATGAATGCCTGCATACTAAAAATTGTATTGGTGAGAATCATCGTCAAAACAACACCGATAACGGCCATGGGGATAGAGAATAAGACGATGAATGGATCGCGAAACGATTCGAATTGTCCGGCCATGACCATATAGACTAAAAAAATCGCCAATATCAGCCCTATCATCAATTCTCGAAATGCTTTCTGTTGTTCTTCATAGTCGCCACCAAAAACAATGGCAAAATCTTTGGGCATAGGGATGCGTCGGATTTGTTCGCGAATGTCAGAGATAACCGATCCCATATCCCTGCCGGTATAATTAGCACTGATAGAAATGATGCGTTCCTGATCCTTTCGTTCTATTTGGGCTGGCCCTTCCTCAGCATGTGTAGTTACCACATTTCGTAAGACGACGGGAATACCCCGATTGTTAATAACCACCAGATCTAAAATATCGGATAGATTTTTTCGGTCTTGTTCGCTCAATCGCACCAAAATTCGGTATTCTTTTCCGCCCTCACGGAAATAGGAAGCATAGTTTCCTCCCACCGCAGTTTGCAAGGCCTCGCCGATTTTGGTTACTGTCAATCCCAAATCGGCCGCTTTTTGCCGATCGATACGAATGATTTGTTCAGGATTGCCTTCTTCACGACTGATTTGGGTGTTGGTTATGCCTTTTACTTTTTTAATAGTTTGCTCGACTTGTTTTGCAAGTGACTGCGCAACCGCTAGGTCATAGCCGCGCACTTCAACACTAATGGCATCCGATGAGGCCGGCCCAAATCGCCGTGAAAAAAAACTTTGCCCTGCTCGCGTACGAACGATGATACCAGGAATGCTGTTGAGTTTTTTCCGCAGCGCATTAGCCACCTCTTCACTACTGCGATTTCTCTCTCTTTTAGGTACTAAGGTCGCCCGAACCTCTGCGGTATGGCCACCGCCGCCAAACCATCCACCACCACCTACTCGCGTCATCATATTGACTAATTCTGGTACATTCTTGCGGATAACATCTTCCACCAACAAAGTCGCTTGATTGACAACTTCCAAACGTGAGCCCACCGCGGCCTCGACATTCACACGCACTTCACTTTCATCTGTCTGCGGCATCAATTCAACACCAATAAATCGAATCAAAAATATGGAAACGATAAACAACCCCAACGTATATAGAACGACCCTCTTCCTATGTTGAAGAGCCCTTTGTAAGAGGCTGGCATAGACCTTTGCTAAACGGTCGAATAACTCTTGACTTTTAGCATAGATTTTTTCTAAACGGTTGATCTTTTTTCCATGGAGTACCTTATGGTACCGGAGAAATCGTGCAGACAACATCGGCACCAAGGTGAGCGCTACTAAAAGCGAACAGAACAGCGAGAAAACCACCACAAAGGCCATCTGCTGGAACATGATACCCGACATACCGCGGATAAAAACCACTGGGAAGAATACCACAATCGTGGTCAGAGTGCTGGCAATGATGGCGCCGCTGACTTCAGAGGCTCCTCGAATGGCACTTTGAAGTGGATCAAGCCCTAATTCCCGATGACGATAGATATTTTCAAGCACTACAATTGCATTGTCCACCAGCATACCAATACCCAAGGCTAACCCACCAAAAGTGATCACATTCAAGGTAAAGCCACCAAAATACATTAATCCAAAGGTGGCAATGATTGAGATGGGTATAGCTGTCGCGATAATGGCAGTACTGGATAAGTTGCGTAAAAATAAAAATAGCACAAAAATTGCCAGAATGCCGCCTAACAATGTGGAATTACCAACAGAATTAATCGATTGTCTGATATAGACGGAGGTATCGAGCGTTGGGATCAATTTTATCTGGGGGATATCCTGATTGATGCGTTCGATTTCTTGTTTCACCGCGTCTGCCACTTGCACGGTGTTGGCGCCGGATTGTTTGTTGATTGAAATACGCAAACCGGGTTTTCCATTAAGGCGATCGAGTGATCGCACTTCTTCCCAAGAATCGATGACATCGGCCACATCTTTGATTTGAATGGGCGTACCCTGGCGCATGGTGATCACGGTATTGCGAATTTCATCTAGGTCTCGAAATTCACCTTGGGTACGGATAAGTACTTCGAGATTGCCCTTTTCATACAAGCCGGCCGGTATATTACGATTCTCGCTGCGCAGAGCCGCAATAATCGCATCGGTGGATAATCCCAACGCTTTGAGCTGGTTAGCTCGCAAGTCAACGTGAATTTCGCGATTCAACCCGCCATTGATGTTAACGGCAGCTACACCAGGCACGCGCTCCAAGCGATATTTTACTTGATCTTCGACCAATTCCCGAAGTTCTAACGGATTCATATCGCTGGCTACTCCAATGAAAATGATGGGAAAAGCCGATAGATCAAATTTGCGCAATTGCGGTCGTTCGATGTCCTCCGGAAGTCGGGACATGGCGCGATCCAATCGGTCACGAATGTCGTTGGCCGCCACGTCAAGATCCGTCCCCCAAGTGAAGGCAACCCTGATGATGCTACGACCCTCGGTGGAAGTAGACGTGATTTCTTCCACCCCTTGAACAGCTGCCAACGACTCTTCCAACGGCCGCGTCACCAATTCTTCCATCTCCTGAGGGCCAACGTTTCCATATGTGGTAATCACTGAAATGGTAGGGTAGGTAATCTCTGGCATAAAGTCGATGGCGAGGCGACTGAAAGAGACCAAGCCGACAACGACAATAATGAGAAAGATAATCGACGTCAATATGGGCCGATAAATAGGACGTTGAATAAATGCCATGAAAATAGCTCCACCTATTGATGGGTTGTTTTTGAGGATGAAATATCGCCCTTGGGTAAAATCACTGGAGAGCCATCGGCCAGGAGATGCTGTCCCAGCGTTACCACAGGTCCATGAAGGACGGGGGCAATAACTTCACTCTTGTCTTCACCGACAATACCAAGTTGGATCGGCACAAAACGGGCTATTGCCCGTTCTTTATCAATTACAAAGATGCCACTTTGACCATCTTTGTGGACGATTGATTTGGACGGGATGGTCTGGGCTTGCAGATTTTGAGACAACACAACTGTTATTTTAGCAAACATTCCAGGCTTGAGTAATTGGTCGGTATTGACCACTTCTACCTCCATCTTTGCCATTCTGGAAGCTTCCTCTAGCACCGGGGCAATACGCGCTACATACCCCTGGAAAGAGCGGTCCGGAAAAGCATCCACCTTAACCTCTGCTTTCTGACCCGGTTGAATTCGGCCATAGTCTCGTTCGACGATCGTGGTGCGCACAAGGACCTGATCTATCCCCACAATTGAGACTACTGGCGTGTTGGGTGATAATAATGCTCCTTCGTCCACGAACCGTTCCCCGATATATCCTGGCTGAGTGGCATTTAGAATGGTATAGCCCAACCGAATGTGTGCCGATTTTAATGCTGCTTCTCTTTGTTCGACCTGGGCTTCGGCCAACTCTAAACGCGACTTTTGCGCGGTATAATTTGTATTGGCGGCATCTAATTCAGCCGAAGAAGCAATACCTTTTTCCTGAAGTAACCGTACCCGTTCTTGTTCTTGCATGGCTAGAGCAAATTGACTTTTTGCTTCTATCAACGAGGCGCGGGCAATTTTTAAATTAGCTTCTGCTTCGCGCACCGCCTGTTGATATTCTGCGTCATCTATCACAGCCACTATTTCCCCTGCTTTAACCCAATCGCCGATACGCTTTTTTATAACCAAAACACGTCCACTCACCTTGGGCGCCACTACATATTGGTAGATCGGGAAAACCGATCCAGTAAAATGACGAACCTCATAGATAGGCTCTGTACGTACGCTATCTATTTCTACTGCTATGGGTATTTGCTCTCTTTTTTTAGCCGATTGCGAAAAACTCTTCAGAACTAATACGCTAATTCGCCATATCAATATTAGCAACAATATGGCAGCGAATATGGTAACTATTCTTTTTTTCATTGTACTCATCATTCCCTTTAGAGTCATTGGCATTGCCAGTTTTTGAAAAGTGAAATTTTCAGTAGCCTCGGCTACTTGCCCCCTCAGCTTTTCCCCGATTCTGTGTTAAGCCTTATATTAAGTTCAATAGAATTCCCCTATTAGGTGGGATTTAAGAACTTGTGACTTCAGAATCCACGTTTTCCCATCCTCTGATGTAAATATAAGATATTCCTTTAATTGTCAACCAGCGATCGTATTTCTTTCAAAAAGAAATATATTATAATAACGTACAAATACGTTTAAAGTTTGCATAAAATAACGGTAAAAACAATTTTTATCTTTGAAAAAAATATAGTATTTTTAGTTAAAAGTATTAACTTTGCTTATCAGTAAATCATCAGTGAGCTCTTTGCATGATTTTTATTTGATAGGAGTAATACAAATGGGTAAGACTTTTGCCGAAAAAATTTTGGGTGCTAAAGCGGGAAAAGAAGTGGTCCCAGGTGAAATAGTGACTGTTACGCCAGATGTCGCCATGAGCCACGACAACACCGCCGCCATCGCAAAGACTTTCAGAGAGATTGGGGTCGAGAAGATAGACAATCCGGATCGTCATGTGGTCGTGCTCGATCATTGTGTACCCGCTGCTAATGAAAAATTTGCCTTGAATCATAAGGAGATTCGCGAATTCGTTAGAACCCAGGGGATCAAAAATTTCTATGATATCCACCGAGGAATTTGTCATCAAGTGCTGTCTGAAGAGGGCTTCGCCTTACCTGGTTATCTCATCGTCGGCAGCGATTCTCATACCACTACCTATGGGGCCTTTGGGGCTCTGGCCACGGGTATTGGCCGAAGTGAAATGGCTGTTATTTTTGCTACTGGCAAAATATGGCTGCGTGTGCCGGAAACGATGAAAATTGTTATCAAAGGTACACTGCCGAAGGGTATTTCATCCAAAGATGTGATGCTCAAAATTATTGGTGACTTGGGCGCCGACGGTGGATTATATAAATCAGTCTGGTTTGCGGGTCCTGTTATAGATGAAATGACCATTGCCAGCCGTATGGTAATGACTAACATGGCCGTCGAATTTGGCGCTAAAAATGGCTACATGGAACCCGATGAAAAAACGCTCACCTATCTACAATCCCGAGCAAGAGCACCTTTCGCCATCGTACGCTCCGATGAAGATGCGGAGTTGGACCAGGTGGTGGAAATCGATATTTCAAATCTCGAACCCTTGGTTGCCTGCCCACATTCCGTCGATAATGTCCGTCCTGCAGCGGCGCTAAAAGGGACCAAGATCGATCAGGTGTTCTTTGGCTCCTGTACCAACGCAAGATTAGAGGATTTCGCCACTGTGGCCGGCGCATTACGTAATAAGAAAATTCATCCTTCGATTCGCATGATAGTCATTCCTGCATCCCAACAGGTATTTTTAGAGGCACTCGAAAGGGGTTATATTCAGATCTTAGCACAGGCGGGAGCTACGATTGTGAATAGCGGCTGCGGTCCTTGCATGGGTAACCACGAAGGAATTTTAGCGCCTGGCGAACGGGTACTCAGCACTTCGAATAGGAATTTTCAGGGAAGGTTTGGCTGCAAAGATGCGGAGATTTATTTATGCAGTCCCCTTACAGCTGCTGTTAGTGCGCTCAAAGGAGAAATCACAGATTTTCGTACAGAGCTATAGAGTAGGAGAGGAATATGTCAAAAATTATCGGTAAAATATGGAAATATGGCGACGATGTCAATACCGACGTCATTTTTCCGGGAAAATATACGTATACAGTGACCGATCCTCAGCAAATGGCAAAAATTGCTATGGAGGATTTAGATCCTGCATTTGCCGCGAATGTCAGACCGGGCGACATTATTGTAGCAGGAAAAAATTTTGGTTGTGGCAGTTCTCGGGAGCAAGCAGCCTTTTGTCTCAAATATGCTGGGGTTGGTGCTATCATCGCGCGCTCTTTTTCCAGGCTGTATTTTCGCAATTGTATCAATGCCGGGCTGCCAGCTCTGACCATCGCCCAAAGTCCTGAAGTATTCGAGGCTGGCGAAACAGCAGAAATCGATTTGTCTGCAGGCACTGTCCGCTGCAAATCGGGGATCTATCATTTCCCGCCATTGCCTGAGGCCGTCATTGGAATTTTTAATGATGGCGGCTTGATACCGCATACGCGAAAGATACTCGGATTTGAGTGATAAGAGGATCTGATTTTTTATTGTGTGATCTGTGAAAACCGCACCGGAAATGATCTGAGTCCCTTCACCGCTGCGATCGAATAAAACGCCAAGGGGGAATATTTTAACCCAATGACTAAACATTCAAAGGAAAGTCAAAGGGTCTGCTATTGGCGAAAAAAATAGTTATGAGGTATTCATGGAGAAAAACGAAGCATACAAATGGGCGGCCAAACGCATTCGCGCCCAGGTTCTGCGCCATATAGATGTGGTTGCTACCCTGGCTAACACGGCCGCTATTTTGAAAGAGTATTTTCCCGATTTTTTCTGGGTGGGCTTTTATTTTGTTAAAAACGATTATCTCCTTCTCGGGCCTTTTCAGGGACCACCTGCCTGTGTGAAACTCAACCTGCAACATGGCGTTTGTGCAACCGCTGTCTCGGAAAAGCGGACGATTATTGTCGCTGATGTGCATAGATTTCCGGGTCATGTAGCCTGTGATGCACGCTCAAAATCTGAAATTGCTTTGCCAGTTTACGATATGAACCACACCATTCGCGCTGTGCTGGATGTTGATAGCGATCGATTGGAAGCATTTGACGAGACAGACGCCAAAGGATTAGAAGCCATTGTAAAGCTTTTGCAAACTATATGGTAATTGATATCCATCACAATAACTATAAAAATAAGGCAACTTTTCGAGTGCCAACGCCGTTTATATCAATGGAGCAAATTTATTACTTGCTTTTTTAAAGCGAGTTTTCTAAAATAAAAAACAGATTATCAAAATACATGGAGGAAAAAACATGAGAAAAAGAATGTACATCTTGTGGTTGTTTATTAGCGTTCTCGTCCTAATATTCGCTATAGAGACATTTGCTCAGCGCGGTACCCTTGGCATTCACGCTGGTTATATCAACCCCAAAGACACCAAAAGCGGCTTTATGGTCGGAGGTATGTGGGGTACAGCCATCGACGAATCTGTCTCTTTGGGGCTGGGGTTCGATATCATCCATAAATCATACACCGAAAGGAGCCGGGTTGCTTCTACCTCGGGCCCCGCTGACGTGGATTATGGTACCTATGTGGATGAATTATCCTACAGCCGCACTATCCTTCCCCTCTCTATGGAAATCGACCTGAAAATACCAACCAGTCGTTATATGGGATATTTCCTGCGTGGAGGCTTGGGATATACTTGGTTGTGGAGTAAAGAAGAAAATTACGTTCAGGGCAAAAAGGAAGAGTTGCGAAATTTCAGCGGTTTTGGTTGGCAAGCTGGCGCTGGGATTTATTATCATATTGGCAGCCGCTCCACTTTTACCGCGGACCTTTTTTATCTGAATAATAAGGTGAGCCGAGATGTCAAAAAGACGATAGAAGGCCTACCCGTGTATGAAAGGGTTGATCTGTCTGGCTTGGGAGTTCGTGTAGGTGTCTTATTGGAACTCAGATAGATCTTTTGCTTACGATTATGATGGATCAGCACATCAGAAATCTATTCTGATGTGCTGATTTTTTAAATACTTTTTTCTAATGATCAGTATGAACCAGACTCGTTTGATGATAGGTTTCGGCCCAGGCATCACCCCCACGGTCCGGAATCTTATTATAATCAATATCGCATTATATGTATTAAAATTACTAGCGGCATTTATTCCGATATGGAATTCCTTTTTGTCTACGTTGGCCTTACAACCTGCTGCTATTTTCCACCGTTTCGCAATCTGGCAAATACTTTCTTATATGTTTTTGCATGGTAATTTTTTCCATATTTTTTTCAATTTATTCACCCTCTGGATGTTCGGTTGCGAGGTTGAACGTTATCTTGGAAGCAGAGGTTTTCTTCGTTTTTATTTGCTTTCCGGTATAGGTGCTGCTTGCATGCATTTACTGATCAATTCATCTTCATCTACACCCGTTATCGGAGCTTCTGGGGCGATATATGGAGTACTAATCGCTTTTGCCGTCTTATTTCCCGATCGTACGATTACATTATTGTTGTTTTTCGTATTGCCGATACAAATAAAGGCAAAATATTTGGTATCCATTTTTCTATTGATTTCTATCTTTTCCGGAATCGAGAGTCAAATTTTTGGTGTTTCAGATGGCATTGCCCACCTTGCCCATTTAGGAGGAGCTTTCACTGGTTATGTGCTCATCCGCGGGAGATCGTTGTTTTCCCTATGGCTGTTAGAAATCCGTAAGAAATGGGCCTGGCGGCGGATGGCAGCGCAAAAACGCAAGCAAAGAATCTTACAGGAGAAACAACAAGAAATCGATCGCATCCTTGATCGCATCAATGCGGTAGGATTTGAAAATATTTCGGAAAAGGAAAAAGAAATCTTGAAAAAAGCCAGCAGATATCTTTCCAAAAAATAATTTATCATCGATACGAGGGAAATGTGCTACAGCGTGTGATTATATATATTTTTATTCTCTTCCTTACTTTTACGACCAGTGCCGTTGCAAAAGAGATTACGATCAGGGATAGAAAAGATGGCTCACAGATCGCGATTATCCATACCGTCGAAAGTGGTCGTCATGAGTACATTGCGATTGGTGAACTGGTGAAAGCTTTTGGGCTTTCTTATAAAGTAGACCCCCTAAAAAAACAGCTAACCATTCGTTCCCCTAAAGGGCAGATAAAATTATATGCTTTTAACCCCTTTGTGATCATCGATGATTCCGTACGTCAGCTTCCGGTGGCGATTCTTCACTATCACGGCGTGTTTTATGCCCCCTTTGCCTATTTTATTTTCACCATTAAGCCTTCTCTTCCGTTTGAATTTGAATATGATACTGCGCAAAATATTCTTTGGATCATCCGTCCCCATGCGAAATTGCAAGCCATCACCATTCAAGACAAACAGAATGGTTCTCTTATACGGATATCCATCGATCAGCCCGTAAAACCAGCCAATATTTTCACCAGTGAATCTAACGGCTGGTTATATATCGATATTTATGGGGCGCGATCCCATCATTTCTCCAATAGCGCGGTCGTCAAACAGACTTCGATAATAGACAAGGTGACCATCATTGACCTTTCTAATGATGCAGTACGCATTGGTTTTGCTCTTCTTAAGAAGGTTAAAGAAAAAAAGGTAGAGGTTCGCCAAAATCCATCCGAAATATTGCTTGCCCTACGCACACACGACGAGATACCGCCAGCCCTTTTGGCGCAATTGGAACGCGAAAGGGAAAAATGGCGTTTTGATGTGATCGTCATCGATCCTGGCCATGGAGGAAAAGATCCTGGAGCCATTAGCCGTACTGGGTTGAGGGAAAAAGATGTGACGCTAAAAATAGCCAAAGAAATAAAGAGGATATTAGAGAAGGAATTAAAGGTAAAGGTAATTCTTACCCGCGAGACGGATGAGTTTATTCCCTTACAGAAAAGAACGGAAATAGCCAACCAGGCCAAAGGTAAATTATTTCTCAGCATTCATGCGGATTCGAATCCCAACCGCTCATTACGAGGACACACTGTATATTTTATGGGCCCAGCCAAGACCGAGGAAGCTCGTCGTGTGGCGCAATTCGAGAATTCGGTGATCAAATTTGAGGATTCACAAGAAAAATATGCCAATTTGTCTGATGCTGCTTTTATATTGGCTGCTAATGCGCAAAATTCTTTCAACAAAGAAAGTGAGGATCTGGCGGCGATGTTGGAGAAATCTTTGCGAGAGCGTACTGGACTGGATGGCCTCGGCGTCAGACAAGCTGGTTTTTATGTCTTGTACGGCGCCTCGATGCCAAACATCCTGCTGGAAACCGCTTTTCTTTCGAATTATAACGACGAAAGCTTATTGAAAACTGCTTCTTATCAACGATTAATCGCCGAAGCCGTGTGTCAGAGCATCCGCGAATTCAAAGATCGCTATGAATCATTGTTTTGAGAATAGTGGATTCCTTGATAAGAATTCCGACGCATAAATTCTTGTTCAATGGTTTTACGAACTATATGTTTATTTAATGCCCATAGCGGGGCAATGAGCATGTGTGCTGGGGCTTCCGCGGTTAGGCGCTGTATGACCATGGTCGGTGGCATTCTCTCGATAAAATCACAAACCAACTCTGCATATTCTCGTAATTCGATCTCCACAAACTCTTTTGCCTGAAACAGCTCAGCTAAGGGTGTGTCCTTTAACACCAGTAAGGGATGCAATTTGACTTCATGGGTGGGCAATGTGGCTATTCGTTCAGCTGTCTGCTGCACCATCGCTCGATTCTCACCCGGCAACCCCAGCATGATATGGGTACAAAGACGCACTGGCAAACAAGCAAGTTTTTCTACGGCTTTTAGGTAATCGTGGAAGGTATGACCACGATTTAAGAGTTTCAAGGTCTTATCATGTGAGCTCTGTAAACCAAGTTCCACCCATACATCCAGTTTAAGGGAGAGCTGCTCGATGAGCTCGATGACCTTATCAGGCAGACAATCCGGTCTCGTGGCAATCGAGATACCAACCACTTCTGGAAATGAAATTGCCTCTTCAAAGTGTTTTTTTAGCAAGGGGACCGGCGCATAGGTGTTGGTCGAAGCCTGGAAATAAACGATATATTTTTTGATGCCCAACTTTTTCTTTCCATTTTCGATTCCATTTCGCACCTGAGTAATAACATCAATATTCTGGAGGGATTCCATTTTTGAGAAACTATCGACGCGACAAAAAATACACCCCATACTGCCTTTATGGCCATCGCGATTGGGGCAAGAAAAACCCGCATCCACCGAAATTTTCCAGACTTTTTCTGCATAACGCTCTTTCAGAAAGCGCGAGAATGAGTAATAGGGATTTGGGGGAGAAAAATTCAAAGGTTTTCCTCTGATAGTTGACGGCTTTTGTGTTAAATATCCCCCTAAGCTAATGAGTTGTCACTGAAAAAGTCACTTTTTAGCAAAAAGCATAACAATTTTTTGTTGTAAAATGCCATTTTCCGAATAATCTCTGAAAAAATCC